>Ga0183097_10157_pt1 | contig 218755 bp, 221 predicted proteins | sample BioMet8_FD_128883 | JGI IMG/M metagenome (GOLD analysis project Ga0183097, IMG submission 128883) | Microbial communities from bioreactor (seeded with sewage sludge) at Lawrence Berkeley National Lab, California, USA - Biofuel... | ecosystem: Engineered > Bioreactor > Anaerobic > Unclassified ... | reverse complement strand
TCCTTGCGAGCAAGGAGCAAAGCGACGTAGCAAGCAAATGGAACTGGCCATGTGATAGCTGTCCACAAAGCGTAGCTGAGTGGAAACAGCGAACCACTGCACCGGAGCCCGTGGCAATAAACTGCGAACGTTATAAGTAGTATATCTTAAACTATACTTTCTTAAAAATACATATCATACTACAAAACGAGCAGTATTTTTCTCGCTGGGCACCAGATTTTCAATGCCGAGCTCCGAAATAATACTGCTCGTTTTTTGTGCAAAAGAGGAAAGTGCTTTTACCTGATACGATAACAAAAAGAGACCGGCGTTTTCCCTGCGCCAGGCATTGCCAACCTGGTCCCTGGTGCGGAAAACGCCGGTCTCTTCACTTTTCCATCCTTATTTCAATTTATCAGGATTCAAGCACTCTAACTCAGGCAAAACAAATAACCCATCCTTGCGCACCAAAACATCATCAAAGTAAATCTCGCCGCCACCCCAATCAGCCCTTTGAATATTTACCAAGTCCCAGTGTACAGCGGACTTGTTGCCATTAGGAGCCTCATCATAGCAGCAACCCGGAGTGAAATGGAAACTGCCGGAAATCTTTTCATCAAAAAGAATATCCTTCATCGGAGACATCACATACGGATTAACACCCAAAGCAAATTCTCCAACATAACGAGAACCCTCATCAGTGTCAAAAACCTTATTCATTTCTGCACTCTTGTTGGATACAGCCTCTACAATTTTGCCATCTTTAAAAGTCAATTTAATATTATCAAAAACAATACCCTGATACAAAGTAGGACAGTTGTAGCTTAAAGTCCCGTTAATACTATTTTTTACCGGTGCTGTAAAAACCTCTCCGTCAGGAATATTCATCGTTCCTGCACATTTAATAGCCGGAATACCCTTTATAGAAAAATGCAAATCAGTGCCCGGCCCCTTGATGTGGACCTTGTCAGTACGATTCATCAGCTCTACCAAAGGAGTCATTGCTTTCTCCATCTTGGAATAATCCAAGGTACACACATTAAAGAAGAAATCCTCAAAAGCCTCCGTACTCATGCCAGCCCCCTGACTCATAGCCCCATTGGGATAACGCAGAATACACCATTTGGTATGAGGCACTCTGATTTTACTATGTACAGGTTCTGACCAATATTTTTGAAATAAATGCATCTTATCGGCAGGTACATCACTCATCTCCGTGCTGTTATAGCTGGCTCTTACCGAGATATAAGCAACCATATCTTTCATTCGTTTGCTTTCATACTCAGCATATTCTTCCATCTGCTCCTTGGTACAATTCATGAGCAGTGCCCTTTGCAGACTGCTATTCTTTAAGGTAAGGAAGGGTACTCCACCCACCTTGTATACTTCCTCTACAAGAGCTTTGGCTAAATCAATGCCATCATCAGTAATCTCCAAAAGTATTTTTTCACCTTTTTGCAACCGCACGGAATAATTAATCAAGCTATGAGCTAATTTAATAAATCTTTGATCCATCTTTTTTCCTCCTTCTAACTAATTATGAAAATGCCCCGCTTAAACCAGGCGGGGCATTGCTGTTATTCCTTTAATTTCTTAACAATCATTTCGTTGACCATGGAGGGATTAGCCTTGCCACGGGACTTTTTCATGATTTGACCCACTAAGAAACCAACAGCCCTATCCTTACCTGCCTTAAAATCAGCAACAGATTGGGGATTAGCGGCAACTACTTCATCTACCATAGCTTGCAGAGCACCGGTATCACTTACCTGCTCTAAGCCTAATTCCTTGACCAAAGCGGCGGGAGCCTTGTCAGCCTTTAGCATTTCTGCAAAGACTTTCTTAGCTAATTTGCTGGACAGCACACCCTTGTTAATTAGGTTGACCATCTCACCCAGGTGTTTAGGACTAATGGGGAACTTATCAATTTCCACACCCTCATTGTTCAGGTAGGCAGACACATCTCCCAACATCCAGTTAGCAACACCCTTGGCATCAGTGGACTCGGCAGCTGCTGCATCAAAGTAATTGGCCATCTTCTTGCTGGAAACTATTAACTCTGCATCATATTCCTGCAGGCCCTTATCCTTCATCAACCGTGCCTTACGAGCATCCGGCAATTCAGGCAGGCTCTTTCTGGATCTTTCAATCCAGGCATCATCCAAGATAATGGGAACCAAATCCGGTTCAGGGAAATAACGATAGTCATGAGCCTCTTCCTTGGAACGCATAGAGAAGGTCATACCTTGCGCATCATCCCAAGTACGTGTTTCTTGTACAACATGGCCACCATCTTCAATAAGCTCAATTTGTCTTTGTACTTCGTAGTCAATAGCTCTTTCCAAGGCACGGAAAGAATTCAGGTTCTTAATTTCAGCACGAGTACCAAACTCCTTGGCACCCTCAGGCATTACAGAAATATTGGCATCGCAACGTAGGCTGCCTTCTTGCATCTTGCAGTCACAAACGTCAGTATATTCCAAATAAGATTTTAATTTTTCCATATAGGCACGTGCTTCAGTAGCATTGCGCATATCAGGTTCAGAAACTATTTCAATTAAGGGCACACCTGCTCTGTTGTAGTCTACGGCAGAAGAATCAGAAGTGCTAATGGTAGCCCCTGAGTGCACCAGCTTGCCGGCATCCTCCTCCATATGGATACGAGTGATACCGATGCGTTTAGTCTTGCCATCTACCTGAATATCCAAATGACCACCCAGGCAAATGGGTTGATACAATTGGGAAATCTGATAGTTTTTGGACAAGTCAGGATAGAAATAATTTTTTCTATCATATTTGCTGTATTTTTGAATATCGCAATTTACTGCCAGACCGAAGCGCAGAGCAAACTCCACTACTTCCTTGTTCATTACAGGAAGTGCTCCCGGCATACCTAAGCAAACCGGGCAAACGTGAGTATTAGGCTCGCTGCCAAAAGCAGTAGAGCAAGAACAGAAAGCCTTAGACTTGGTTTTCAATTCTGCGTGTACTTCCAAACCAACAACGGTTGTATATTCTGTCATGATTATTTACCTCCTAAAGCTGCTACTTGTTTATGGAACTCAGTAGCCTGTTCAAAGGTATATGCAGCACGAAGAATAGTTTCCTCATCCAATACCTTACCAATTAGTTGCATACCTACAGGCATGCCATCTGCAAAACCGCAAGGAATGGAAATGCCCGGCAATCCTGCCATATTAACAGGAATGGTTGTTACGTCCAGCATGTAAATGGTCAAAGGATCCATCTTGCCGTCTACCGGATAAGCTACTACAGGAGAAGTTGGTGTCAAGAGTACATCGCACTTCTTGAAAGCTTCCGTAAAGTCATTTCTAATCAAGGTACGGATTTGCATAGCCTTGTTGTAATAAGCATCATAGTAGCCAGAGCTCAGTACATAGGTGCCCAACATAATACGACGTCTTACTTCTGCGCCAAAGCCCTCAGTTCTGCTGGCTGTAGTCATTTCAGGAGCAGAGGTTGCTTGTTTATTTCTATAGCCGTACCGAACTCCATCAAAACGTGCCAAGTTGGCAGATGCTTCAGCGGGAGCAATAATGTAATAGGTAATTACCGCATACTCAGTATGGGGTAGAGAAATACCTACAATCTCTGCACCTAATTCTTTATATTTTTCAATAGCCAAATGGATCTGCTCTTTCACCTTAGCGTCAATACCATCACCGTAGTATTCCTTAGGAATACCAATCTTCAGGCCTTTAACATCCTGGCGCAAGGCTTTGGTGAAATCAGGTACCTCAGCAGGCAAGGAAGTAGAATCATGCGGGTCCAATCCGCAAATGTTATTTAGCACTAAAGCAGCATCAGTCACATCACGAGTAATAGGTCCAATTTGGTCCAAAGAGGAAGCGAAGGCCACACAACCATAACGGGAAACACGACCATAGGTCGGTTTAATACCTACGCAGCCATTAAAGGAAGCCGGTTGGCGAATAGATCCACCGGTATCAGAACCCAACGCCCAAATAGTCTCACCGGCTGCAATGGCAGCAGCGCTGCCGCCGGAAGAACCACCGGGAACCCTGTCCAAATTCCAGGGATTATGAGTAACCTGCATATAAGAGGTTTCCGTGGTAGAACCCATGGCAAACTCATCCATATTGGTTTTGCCCAGGAAAATAGTATCGTCCTTACGCAAGTTTTCAATAACATGTGCATCATAAATAGGAATAAAGTTCTCCAGCATATGGGAAGCACAGGTGGTTTTCAAGCCCTTGGTGCTAATATTATCCTTAATAGCGCCGGGAATGCCTGCCAAAGGCTTTATAGCCTCTCCCTTAGCAATCTTTTCATCTACTTTCGCTGCCTGAGCCAGGGCATTTTCTTTGTCCAAGGTAATATACGCCTTGACCTTGTCTTCTACAGCAGCAATTCTGTCATATACATTATTAGTAAGTTCCACAGAGCTAATTTCTTTCTTTACCAGCTTTTCGTGGAGCTCATGGATTGTACCTCTATATAATTCCACTTTTTTGTCTCCCTTCCTTATTCCAGAACTCTCGGTACCTTAAAGCCGCCATTGTGTACTTCCGGAGCGTTCTTTAAAGCCTCTTCGTGGCTAACACCTTGTACTGCAACATCTTCTCTTAAGACGTTGCTTAAGGGTAGTACGTAAGGAGTAGGCTCAATGCCGGTAGTATCCACTTTTTGCAAAATATCGGCATAGTCAAGGATTTGGTTAAATTGCTCCGTGAATTTTTCAATTTCATGCTCGGAAACAGTCAAACGAGACAAATTGGCAATGTGTTTAACATCTTTAACAGTAACTTTCATTTTTTCACCGCCTCTATACTTGTAATAAAAAACTCAAAAAAATAACAACTTATTATATCATAATAACCAGGAAAAGTTAAAGGGACGCCTAAGTAGCATCCCTTGCCTGTCTTTCGACCACATTATTATAGCATAAAATTTCATTTATGGTATAATAATAAAAAATTAGGAAAGCGAGGCCTCTTTATGTCAAAACCAAAATCAGGTTTTACTTTAATAGAATTAGTCGTCGTCATTGCCATCTTGGGCATTTTGGCCGGCATAGCCATTCCCCGTTTTCTGGATGCCCAAGCCACAGCTCGTGCTACAAAAATTTTAGCAGATATGCGCTCCATGGAAAGCTCTTTAACCTTGTATATGATAGATAACAATGTCGCCACCGGGGAAACAGATGTAAACGTCATGGTAAACAGCACTCCCCAGTATTTGAACGCAGTTCCTATCATTCCAACCGGTACAGCCTCATTTCCTAATGGGTACGAACTAAATCTTACCAGTGCCCATAGCTACCAAATCTGGAAACATAAGTCAGGCTATGTATCAATAGCGCTCAAATACGGCAATTGGGATTTAACTATAGCTGATTTGACCCAATAATCAGGTTAATGTAGTGAATTCTTCTATTTTTTACCTTGACATACCTCGTTTTTTCTTTTATACTGTTTGAGTGACACGGGAGACTATTCCCAGTGCATTTACTGCTGTTTTTACACATTCCGGGATGGTGTAATGGTAGCACAAGAGATTCTGGATCTTTTAGTCTGGGTTCGAGCCCTAGTCCCGGAGCCAATTTAATACGGCGCCATGGTCAAGAGGCTAAGACGTCGCCCTCTCAAGGCGAAATCATGAGTTCGATTCTCATTGGCGCTACCATTCAAAGTCCTAAAAGCTTCACCATTGCAATAGAGCGTGAAAAAAGCGCGTAAAACTTGCCTATCCTTACTGGATAGGCTTTTTTATTTATTACGGAAAAGGTCATAAAAATAAGCCAGTCTAAGTTGTCAAAACCTAGGCTGGCTCTTGCTTTTCATTGACGGAGGCGATGAGAATCGAGCTCATGACCTCTTTAATACCATTTGCTTTTAAACTAACCGATAAAAACGCTGTGACAGCAACTGATATTACCTAAAACTAAGTATCTGTTATTAACATTATAATGCAGATTTAGTACTTATATAGTTAGCTTCACTTGTAAAATAGATATCATATTTGTGACCAGTATCACTGCTTACAGAGCTAATATAATTAGCTAAAACATTAGAGTTAGTTTTTTTTGTTTCTATTTTTAGCATTTTATTATTTTTTATGTTTTCTTTGTACTGTATTTTTTTCATGTTCCCATCCCTCATATGTGATATTAATTTCTAAACTTTCATTACCAGTACTTACAAGCTTAGTTGCAATATCTGGACTTTTCTTTTTAGGAATCGGCATCTGTGGTGGAACTTGTTTCTTATTTTGTGTTGGCAAATTTTGCAAAGATAATGGCGGAAATGGCATTCCAGGTGCTAATTGAATTACAGGCGGTGGAATAATTTTTTTTGAAATTCGGCCTTTAGTTACAAGATAGTCCGAACCAAATTTTGTGCTTTCAACCAAACAACGTTTTACAACAAAATCAGTACTATCCTTATCTTTAATTATTGTTTGAGCATTGAAAGGATGATTAAATTCAAGTTCAGCATTAATATCATCATAAATATCTTTAATTATTTTATATAGGTCTTGAGTTGGTTTTATAATATTAAGTCCTAAATCGTCTTTTGCTTCTCTACGATGAATCGTATAGTCATGACTACCAGAATCACTGCATAAAAATGAAATAATATGTTGAATCTTTGCTTGATCTTTAATTTGACTAGTTAGTAATTTTTCTGCTAACATTTTGATTTGAGATCTAGATCGATAAACTTGTCCCAATACTAACGGATGAACTGTTTCCGAAAGTTTTATCATCAAATTGGCAAGCGCATCATCATCTTTTATACCTAATTCTTCTTTAGCAAAGGCCAAATATCCTTTAACAGCTTCCACACTTACAGGAATTCTCTGATTAGGCGACATAGGATTTATAGGATTAAGCGGGGTATTTATACTTGGGTCAATAGGCCCTAATGTCGCTTGTTTAGTCATAATTATATCATTTGCACCGATACTAATTAATGTACCAGCACTATGTGCCTTGTGTGGTACTATTACCTCAAATTCATCACAATAATGTTTAATTAAATTAACTATATTCCATGCTGCCCCTAAATCTCCACCACGCGTGTATAAATATAGAGTAAGTTTTTTTATAACACCAATTCTATCAAGGTGATCTATAAAAATATCAATCACATCTTGAGCAATTTGGGTTTCCATACCAGCGCGATCACCAGTAACATATACTAAAAGATTAGTACCAAGCATGCTTTCAAGTTTTCTGTAATTGACGCATCTATTCTTGTACAATTTCTTTTTCATCCCCCTCTATTAAAATAATATTAGCACAGCAAAAACAACAAAACAAGATTAAAATTTTTATGACTATAAAATAAGCCCCGGGGAATTACTCCTCGGGGTTTTATCTATCAATATTATTAGAAGCTTATCTGTATGCCTCCGGCTATGGTCTTTCTATCGCCATAAATCCATCCGCCTACGGGTTTTTTTATTGGGAAGTCGATTTTACCGGCTATTCCATGGTTACTGTATCCGATACCTACCGCCCATTTACGAGTATTATCTACTGTGGGTACTTTCACTTCAAAGGTTGCAGTGCTTTTTTGGTCCAAAGTGATTTTATTTTTTTCTAAAACTTGTTTTTCAGTATCATCCTTCGCAATAATTTGTTCCTGGCCATTAACCTTTACATGGAAGTCTGTTTTAGGAATAGCCACTTCCAAATCAGTTTTTTCTGTTTCTCCGGTTTGTGTGTCCACAATCTTAGGCACATATTGAATAATCGTTTTAGTTTCTGTGGTAGCTTCTCCCGGTATCTTAATTTCATTATTTGTTACCTTAGCTTCACTTTTACCTTTATCATAACCATTTCTATATCCACTTCCATATCCACTTCTATATCCTAATCCGAAGGCTGCAAATAATATAAGAATACTAGCTACAATAATGATAACAGTTTTATATTGCTTTAGTTGTTCAAGCATTTTACCACCTCATAACCACAAATATTAATATGATAAGTCCTACAAAAGCTTTGGTCATATCAATAATCCATTCTCCAATGTCTCCAGTTGAATTATGATTCCTATGTTTATATAGCGGATAAAAGAAACTTGCTCCTACAACTATAAGGATTAAATTAATTAATGTGTCCATCTTAGCCTTTCTAACAAGCCTTACGCCCACCCACCCGTATTTTATTGGCCAATAGCAGCCATGGCTTGTTCTCTTTCCCAAATTGTTTAGCCTTCTACTGTAGCTATAAGTTTTATACCAGAGTTCCTTGCTTTTACAGCCAATTTAGCTAATTCAAAACCATCTTTATTGTGCATTCTAAAACATCCATTTGTTTTGGTTAGTTCTTGTTCTGGATCATCACTACCAGGCCAACCCAAATTACTACCACCACAATGAATAGCATGGCCACGTTCATCTAAATTAATATAGGCCCATCCAAAAGGCATAACATCTTTTTCCAAATCACGGCTTCCGTCCCCTTTATATGGTCCGTCAGCATCTATTTCTTGACCAGTTAAATCATATTCTCCGTTCTCAGCATTACAATAACTTTGACCTGATTCATTCTCTCCTGGCCAAAAATCTTTGCTCATTTCATAATATTTAATTACATTACCATCTTCATCTATTGCATAAATTCTATTTTCGCTTTTATTAACTAAAATATTTTGTAACATAATTTTCCTCCTAAATAAATAAGGCGCTACCAAATAGGTAACGCCTTTTCTAATACCTCTTATTTGCCGCAGCCTCCGCGTTTCTTACCGTACACAATGATCACCTCCTTTGCCCTCTAGCTCATCTGGAATACCGTCAGCATTCCTATCTATAAAATACTTTGCGCAGAATCCTATAACAGCAATCCATGCAGCTGATGCTATCTCATGTATAAAAGCTAACAAGGATGGTAAATCTGGTTTTCCTTCTATATACCATTTAAACAGCCAGGCTATCAGATATATAACGCTGCTGAATACCAGCATTAGGGCATACCAAACAATGTACTTCATGGATGCATGAGCAGGCGTAAGCTTTTCTACTAGCTTATTGAGCAGCTTAATAATTTTGCCCATTGGAATCACATCCCTTCCCGGTTCACGTGGTCATCAAATCTTTTGCTTAAATCATCAAGTCTGTGATGAGCTTGCTTGGCACTGTCCTCCACCTTAGCAATTCTCTCCCTGGCATTAGTCAGGGCATCACTGAATTTCTCTACTTGGTTGCCAAAGGTCGTTATTTTTTCACTTAGGTGGGACATTTCAGAAGTCAACGGTGATATTAAAAGCTGCTGGGCCTGCTGGAATACCACTCTCACTATCTTAGATATTCCTGCTGTTATCGTAATGGCAAGCCCTATGATTCCTACCCACATCAGCACTCTCTCAGGATCCATTTTTACCTCCGTTCCCTCCTGTGTATAATTAAAGATTAAAGGAGATGTTTATATGAAATTACCAAACAATTTTGGTACTGTTTACCAGCTAAGCGGTATCAGGCGCCGTCCGTTCGTAGTCAAGAAAACCATTGACGGCAAGCAGAAGGCCATTGGTTATTTTGCAAGCTACCAGGAAGCTCTTACCTTTCTGGTTCATTACAACAAAGCGCCTAACTACTATGGCTCTAAAATCAGCTTTGAGCAGGTTTTCAGCTCGTTCAGGGACGAACATTGGCCAGTGCTTTCAGAAGCTGGCAGAAATGGTTACACTAGCTCTTACCGGCATTGTAAAAAGCTATATGACAAGCCATTCCAGACTATCAAGCTTCCTGACCTGCAAAACCTGGTCAACAATCTTAATGCTGGCTATTCCACGCAAAAGAAGGTCAGGACACTTTTCCACATGATGTACGAATACGCTATGAAAAACGATATTGTGGAAAAGGATTACTCTCTTTATGTAACAGTCTGCAAAGATAGTAAGCGCAAGGAACGTGTTCCTTTTACTGTCCGGCAGATAAGGAAGCTGTACCGATCAGGACTTCCGGAAGCGGAAATTATCTTGATGCTTATTTACACCGGCATGAGGCCGTATGCTGAATTCCTGAAACTCAGGCCGTCAGACATAAATCTTAAGCAGCACTTCCTGACGGTCCGCCAGAGTAAGACACCAGCCGGACGTAACCGTGTAATACCTATTCATGACAGTGTTTGGCCAATGTTTGAGAAACGCCTGTCAGGGACCACGGTTGCTGCCATGACCACAACTCAGCTGAGGACAGCTTTCAGTTCAGTTATGGCCACGCTGCACATGAAGCACGTGCCTTATGAATGCCGGCACAGTAACCTTGCCGGTAAAAGTCGGACTGGCCAAAGGTGCCTTAAGCTGCATGGCTGAATTAAGATCAGTTATGCCTGTAGCATTGTCAGCCACATTTTTATTCGTATTGGCCAAAGCTTCCTTTGTTGCGTAAGTATCGACAATAACATTACCTGCGCCATCCTTGGCAGCCTTAACCGCATTGGCAACATTATCAATGGTGAAGCTGCTCTCTTTGCTGTTAGTAATAACGGTAATTTTGGCATCTATTCCGGTTACGCTGGTAACGGCCAGGGCCTTGGAATCGGTAATGATCTTATCTACCTCAGTTTTGGTGTAGGCATCAGTAATGCCGTAACCGCTGATAGAGGTAGGTGTGTTTTTAATCTGCGCCCAGAGATAGGTTTGCAGTGTTTTAACGTATACTTTTGCCTGGTCAACAAGTCTTACTGTCATGCTACCACCCCCTTAACAACGATAAAATCACCGGCAATTACTAATGTATTATTGAGAGAGCTTCTAAAACCGTACAAATAAAAGCCTGCCGTTAAAGCAGCCGTATCTGTATTTGTCAGATCTATTTGGGCCACTCCGTCTGTCAGCGCCGTAACCTGTTTGGTAAGCAGTGCTTCGCTATCTTTTGTTTTCTTCACCTCAAAGGTTAAGATTTCGCCGTCTGAAAGGGTATACGCTGTTCCGTCAATACCAATTAGCTCGAAGGCTATCGTGTCGGCATCACCAATGGGGCAGTATATCCTTCCGTTTTTTGCTGTGATTGCCATTTTTTGCACCTCCTAAAATGGGCATAAAAAAAGCAGCCATTTAGCTGCTAGGTATATCTTTGTTTTTAATTATCATTTCGATTAGTGCATTTAATTCCTTGGTTTTTAATGTCTTTGTCAAAACGGTTGAATTGTAAATATAATCTCCGTTCGGCAAAATTGTACCATCGTCAACGCTTACATCTGTTTTGTATAATTTTAGTGTTTGCCCATTATCTCCGGAGTCAACGCCCGCATATCTTAATATCAGCACTTTGTTTGTTGTTGCTTGTACAGCATCTGGGAAAATACTACACGACACTTGTCCAACGTTGCCATTAGGATAATAAGGTATCCTAAAATTATTGTTAACGAAATAAGCATCAAACATTACGCCTGATGGTGTTAAGCTTGTTGCAACAAGTTTAAAACCGTTTTGTAAAACAATTGTGTTGCCAATGTCTTTCCCAGTTCCGCTATTGCCCAGAGAGCATGTTAATTTATAATTTTTTCTATGTATTATTAAATCTAGTTTGCTTACTCTTTCAGCGCCGTTGGTATCTGTATATGTTATTTTGCCATTTTCAATAAAATAGACTTGCTTACCCTCACCAACACCACGATTTGTTGAGCCTATGCTCATAATTGTTCCGTCGCTTAACGCCGTAATATAGCCACTACCGCCAGCGTAAACCTCGCTATTATAAGTTTTCCATTTTTGAGCCGTTCTTTCGGTTTTAGTTTCGTCACCAATAACAATACTGGCGCTTGTCGCATCATACAAAGTTTTTATTACATCATTAGCACAATTAGTATCTAGTAAATGGTTGGGACATGCTGTTGCAAGCGATTCGGCATTTACTAAACATATATAATCATTAACCATGCTGATTTGACCGCTGGCTGTTCCAGTACTAGCAGTATAACTATCATTTGCAAAGCTTGTACTTTGCTCAAATACGGTATAATCATCTACCGTTCCGCCCTTTGTCAAAAATGATTCATCATCGGATGATGTAAGCGAATATGTACCGGCACTTGCAATACTATAAGCTCTGTCAAATGTGCTTGCCATAAAGCTAGTCATATCACTTATGTTAGTAGCGACACCATCTACATATGTTATAAAGCGTATTAGATTATTGCCAGAATCATTAATAAATACCTTATTAATCAACTTATCATTATCATCAAAGTAACATGTGTACCAGCTCATTACATCATACATATAACCGCCAAACGTTTTAACGGTGCAGCCTGATGCGGTAACAATATAAGCCGTTAAAGCTCGTGTAGTGTAATCTTCGTACAACATCGCAAGCTTAGTAAATCTTTTGTTATATGTAAAAGAGCGCATCGATGTGTTGCCTATATCGTAGGTAAAATTTAAGGTAAGGTCGTTTAAAATTTGCTCATTTTTTACATCATATATAACTATATGATTCAAATTGCTTGCATCATTGTACAAATACATTGTTATTAAATTATCTACGCCATCTCCCGTAGAATGTATAACTACTGGCTGGCTATTTCTTTCACTCCCAAAAACAATAGAACCATCTACCCATACAGCCTCACCTACGGCAAAATGCCTATTGCCAATAGGTGATTTAATACCACTCTCTGTAATTATCCTGCTGCCATCCAGGCCCGTTACCAATTCTAGTTTCATATTATTTACCTACTATTACGGCTGTATTGCCATTGTCATTAAGTACTACCCAGCAAGATTCACCATCGGTCAGCTCAATATCTACCGCCACATCGCATTTATAATTACGGCCATCCATGTAAACATAGTCCCCATGGTACACGGCTGGATAAGCAGCATGCGTACTTGTTTTACCTTTTACCCTGGTTGCTATGTAATTGGCCAAAGTTCTTATTCCCATATCAATACCACCTCAGTAAGGTTAAGCTTTGACAAAGTTTATCCTTAGTTAACATAATGTTATTGCTATCAAGATAATAGCTATTGCCTTTGTATATAACCATAGCTAAAAAGTCAATCAATGAAGGGCCATAGTATTCAAGCGTTACCTTTTCCTGTGTCTTTCCATGCAAGTCCTCGATAGCTGATACAATACGGCTTAAGGTATCACTATCAGAAACATTAATATTAGTGCTACCATTAAATTTTTTTGGAAGTTTTACACGAGCGGGTAAGGTATAGCCGCCACGATACGATCTCATGGTTGACTTGCTCTTTACCGCATAAGGGGTAGCCTTGCAACCTGGATTATTGTTAACTATCTGAGAACCCGTAAGAGCCCCATCACGATAAGTTACTACGCTCCACTGGCCTTGGCCAATTTCCGAATAAGTAGTTTTATTAGTATGGGTTTCCGTAGTATCCGCCCTTGTTCCTTTTGTCCCGTCTGTAGCAGTTATTGTATAGCCTTTTGAAATAGTAGTAATTGTTTCATTACTTTCTATAAGGTCTTTTCCATTCATGCTTACCGTATTGATAAGTGTTGCCGTGGTATCCTTTTCATCAACAACGTCATAAGGCAGCATACTTTCAGTTATAGGATCAGGAATTTCCGGCGTTATGGTTTCTTTTCTCTCAGTAACTTTTTGCAGTAAATTCGTGGGAGGATAATAGCTTGTGCCATAGGTATATGTAGTCGTATAAGTTACATTACCATCAGAGCTGTTAAACAATTCAGTACGTAAAAGGCCGCTGGTATAGCTTAGTGTCAGCTGGCCGTTATTATCCGTAAACTGACCGGAGATTAATGTATCCGGAGCTGTTGCTGTAGTGTCGCCATCGGTATTAGTATCAATAGCTTCACCCGAAAGGTAATAATCATGGGTAGCATTATAAAGCAGGTCCATCTTACGATAGTTATATGCAGCTTTATTACACCATCCGGTAATATCAATAGCTGTTCCAGGCTCTTTACCTCTCTGGATAGCGTAGATTGTAGAACCACGCTCAAAAACATTGACAATCGTAGTCGGTATAATTCCCGTCCACCCGAATACCTTATTAAGCATGCTGCCAAAGCTTTCGTAAGTAGTCCAGCTTGAACCGTTACGTACTAATATGCCGGTTGGCTTAAAATTATCAAAGGCGCTGATAACTGTCTTTGACATCGCCCCTGCAAAATTTCCTAACAGTTCGCTGGCTGTAGCACTTGCCGAGTAAGAGCTGCCATCGATATCATCATTAAGCTTAGAGTTCATGTCATAGCTGCCCTGGATTGCGTATAAGCCGTTATCCGGATTATAGGTATAACTATCAACCGCAAAAGAAAAAGTCTCTCCTAAGATAGTCCTAGCTACGCTAGCGCCTATAGTGGGAGCATCCGTAGCGACGGCTGAAAAGGTATCCGATATTGTTTTGCTTTGCAAGTTAATATTAAAGCTTTGATAACCCATTTTTATACTCTCCAAATCCCTATAGAAACGGTCTTATAAGTTTTTTCAAAGCCTTCCTTAGGCTTATAGCTTAAAATCCTAATACGACAGCTGCTTAAGGCTTCCCCATCCTCATTTACTACAGTAACCTTGGTTCTGTTTATCCAATAGCCTTTAACCGTGGCAAAATCAGCTACGGAAAGAACACACGAAAAAGTATAGGTATCGCCTGTTTCGTGATAGCCATTGTCAATAGCAGCATTATAAGGAGGATCTACTAGCGGCTGTATTAGCTGCCTATCATCTGGAATTGTGGCAAAGTCAGTTACCTTGCCAACCGTTTGAACATCGCCAATCTTAGTAGCCATTGCCCTGACCTCCTAAGGCCTGCTCGATAGCGGGCTGTATCTTATCTGCGACCATATCGGCTAAAGAGGATATATCCCCGTTATCCCTAACAATGGGCTGATCAATGTTAACCGTAATATTCGGCTGATTATTGATTACCTTTGGAGCAGCCATCCCGCTTAGGAATTGGGCACCAAAAACATTGTTAGGCGTTGACACATTACCATTGGTAAGAATGCCATCAAGTAAATGGTCCTTGTTGTATTTATTAATATCAAGAAGCTTGCTGATAGCTGACATGGAATATCTATCGTCGGGAGATACACCTGCAGCCTTAAGATCTTCCAGCCTATATTTTTCTTGTAAGGCCTCTACCCTGCTTTGCGCTGTAGTACCAGGGATATTAATTGTTCTCATTTCACCGGTAGCAGGATCAATGGCAGAAACAGTACCGCCGGAGCGGCCGTTAATGTCAATGGTACGCATCTTGCCGGTTTTAGGATCAATACCGGACACGGTACCACTTCCCTGGTCCGCTTTCATGGCATCCTGCAATTCAAGTAGGCGCTTTTTATTTTTCTTAATGACATCTAAGGCTGCTTCCTGGGTGATAGCCTTTTTCTGGTCAGCCGCCCATTTATCTGCTTCCACCTCATCTACGCCTTTTTTGATATATGCCTGCTTTTCTTTTTCTATACTGTCCAACCTATTTTGTAAGTCGGTTTTATATATAGAATTAAGGCGGTCCAGAGTATTAGCTTGAAATTCCTCTCTGATTTTGGCCTTTTCTGCTTCCACATAAGCGGTTATATCCTTTTCGCTTTGGCCCTCTTTTCTGTATGCCTCAGCTTTTAAATCTAAGTCATGCAGCTGGCTAGTAAGCTGGTCATGCGTAAGCTTAAAAGTTTCGAGCTGTAAAGCCTGTATCTTTTTTTGCTGCTCCTGCTCTTTCTTTTCCTGTTCAGATGTTTTCGGCTTATCGCCCAGCTGAGCAGCTTTCTTTTTGGCTTCTACTTGCTGCAAAACTTCTTTTTCTTGTTTAGCTAACTTTTCGGCCTGAGCTTTAGATTCCTCTAAATCAAAAAGAGGATTACCTTTATTTTTCCCAAACGAATAATTGTATAACAGTGTTTTAAAAAAGCCATTATGCATAGCCGTTTTAACTTCTGTTATGCTGTCATGGATTCTTTTACCAATGGTAAAGCCACTATTACTATCCTTACTATCTACCGCCTTTTTAGTATCATTAAGCAGGTCAGCAAACTTCTTAAGGGCTTCCGTTGCAGCCGGTAATATTTCATTAGCTAAAGGAATAAAAGCCGCTCCAAAAGCCTTTTCCAAGCTCCCTACCTGCATATTAAGTAGCTTATGCTGCTCGGTTAGCTCATGGGCTTTATCTATGGGAATATCGCTGCTAGCTACCTTATTAGCCATATCCTGAGCATCTGAATACTTTTGTAAAATAGGAATTAAGGCCATGCCTCTGGTTCCTAAAATCTGTGTAACATAAGCATCTTGTTCCCCTGCAGCCGCAGCAATTCTATAACCTTCTGCCAGCTTTTCTAACTGTTTATTCATCGGGAGCAAATTACCTTTGGCATCGGTTAAATTTACGCCAAAACGGGATAGCATTAAAGTAATAGCGTTACCATTTTCACCGGCATTAAGCAGCTGTTTATCCAGGCGCATCATAGCTCCTGTAAAAGCCTGCGTATCGACATCCTCAAATTGGAGCATACGGCTAAGCTGAGCTGCATCCTGCGCTGAAATGCCCATCCTGTTAGACATCATATACAAAGAATCACCGGCTTTAGTGGCGGATTCTGTCATATCAAAAGCACCTTTAGTAACTGCAGCTAAGCCTGCCACTAAAGCAGCCTGCGGACCGATAAAAGCCGCAGCCGATGCAATGGAAGCAGCAGCTCCGGTATTAAGTCCTAAGGCACTTCCTGTATCAAGGGCACCTCTAAGGCCTCCCAAAGAACCTGCCTGCTTAGTCCGTTGCAGCTCATTCTGCATATTGGCCAGGGACCTTTGTTCATATAGCATACTGGTCTGTAACTTCTTGCTGGCCCTATCATTTTCCCCTTTTAGGGAAGCCATCTTACTATACTGATCATTCAGCAATGCTACAGACGCCTTTTGAGCTGTAATCTGCTGCGTTAAGTACTGTTCACGCACGGCCAGCTTTTGCGTTTCCGTAGCAGCCGGTCCTAACTTGGCTATGTCAATATCCATTTTAAGTTTTAGGTCTTTCTTCATGCCCCTAAGCTGGGCCATATTCTGCCTAAAAGATTTTTTGGCATCTATAAAACCCTGCTCAAATTCTGACAGGTCCATGCCCATTTTCATGGAAAGGTCATTACTGCCTACTGATTTTGACATTCGCTATTTCACCTCTAAACTATTATCCCTAAAGCCCTTGCGGTCTGCTTACTCATGCCGTATTCAGGCTTATTGCCTGCGGGATGTTCAAGCTTATCCTTAATTACTAATAAATCCATAATAAAGTTAATATCTTGCTTACCTATCTGTTTCTTTGTCCAGTTAAATTCGTGAGCACAAAAATAATAGATAGCTTGTACCTGTTCCTGCCAGGATAACTTTATTTGCTCTCCTGGCTTTCCACGTTTGGGATTGCCTCTAATTTTTCATTAACAACCGTACGCAGCCAGGATATAATCTCTAAGCATTTAGGCTTTAAGTCAGCCAGGTCAATATTATCTTCTACCAGCTCAGTGGTAAGACCATCAAAGCCATCGGCAATAAATTTGCTATATTCGAGTACAAAGTTATCGCTTTCTACTAGGCGCTGGCCCAAAGTTTCTGCCTGGTCCCAATATTTGATTTTTGGTTTCTTTGCAATATATGTTTTACCGTTAATAATAATTTCGGGAATTTTCATAGTTAAATTTCTCCTTTATATAAGAATAGGCGGGCCATAAAAGGTCCGCCTAATTTTGTGTTATACAGTGGGCTCAACACTTGTAAACCAAGTGCCGGATACATCCTCATAACCGGTAGCATCTTCATCCGCAATACGCATATACTTAGTATCATATTTGCGCTGCACGGCTTCACCGGTAATTGTAGGTGTCTTAAACGCCACATTATCTTCTTTGGTATCAACCTCAGTGGTAGGTACCGTAAATCTTGTCTTTAAAACCTTAATATAAGCATACTTGCCGTTGCCCTTAGTCGCTCTGCACATAATAGCCACATAAGGTGCCTCGTCTGTAGCTTTTTTCTCCAATACACCTTTTGCTACTGTATGGCCAAGTAAAGCGGCTTGATGCTCTAAAGGTAATTCTGCCAGCTCAATACTAATACTAATTTTGCCTAGGGCCGATGCAGTTTCCCACGGGCCATTATCAGCAAAAAGCGTATTATTAGAGCCATTAGGATTAATACTAAATTTACGTAATCCCGGAATGGCTACCGGTGTTTCGTAAGTTACCCCGGTAGAATCATCTTTAGTAATCTTTGCGTAATAAAACTTATCCAAACCAATAGTATTCATTATTCGTTTACACCTCCAATAGTGTATCTCATAGCCTTGCAATAAATACGGCTTCCGTTGTCAATCCAATTCAAGTCATTATAGCTAAACTTGATAAAGCCAAGTCCTAGCATTACAGTTTCAACCGCTTTAGGCAGTTCACCAAATGCCCCGGTATCGTTTAGTATGCTTACCTGTATGGTAAGCCTGGTAAACTTTTCCATGTTATCAGCCATTAAGGCCGGTACATTAGAAATCTCACCATAATACAAAGCAGGATATGTACCGCCATCTGGTGTTCCGTTATGGTCAATTCTTGTTCCGCAGGCTGCCTTAATCACTTCATTTTTGGATAAGGCAGCATAAACTTTTTCATTCATGCTGAACATTTTTAACGGCCTCCCCTAAAGCATCTTCAAACTTTTTCTTTATATCATTGAGCTTAGCATCCCTTGCCGGATATAAAAACGGCTTATTAATAACGGGCGAAAACTCAACTATTCGCCCGTATGCAACATTTTTATTTTTTGCCTGTACCCGAATAAATAATACGGTTTCGTATTTATCCTCAATAACTATACTATCCCGAAGCCTACCCGTTTTTACCGGTACACGACTTTTGGCCTCATTAACTACAAGCTGCGCGCTATCACGTAAGGCTTTTTTAAGCCGGTTCTTAGCATCAGCTTCCAGTTTGTCAAAGATAGTATAAATATTTGGGTAATTATTGTTCCCCATCCGGATCAACCACCTCTCGACAGATAAGTACCAGCCATTTTCGGTTAGGTGTAACCATGGCTGGCGCTGTCTGTTCATAGGTTCTTTTATGAACATAATCAATAATTCTATCTGCTTCAAGAATATCCGTACGATACCGTATTGTTATTTCGGTTCTGACTGAATGAATTAAATCACCGGTTAAGCTCACTACATCGGATGACTTAAAATAGATATTAGCCCATAGCCGTAAAATTTCTGCGTAGGGTTCTTTAATGCGATTGCCTTCTGAATCCTTAGTGTTAGCGCCTCGCATGACTTGAATCCTGTCTTTAAGTTCCCCTACCTCATAATTTTTTTTCATACGTACTCCTTTGAATACTTAAAATGAGCTATGAGCATATCTACGCTAAAAGGCATATCTTTTGAGGCACCGCTGGAAGCGGCGGTACGGTTATCGAACCAGTGAGCTATCAGCTGCTTTTGTGCAGTCTGAAAAAGGGCTGTATCTTCAATAGGTTCATTTGCCGTACCATCGTTGCCAACAAAAGTAGTCTTACCGCACTGTTCTAGCAATAAGGCTTCGGCGGCCTCAATAAGGCCTTCAATAAGCATATCATCCTCTGCATTATCAACCTTGCAATACAGCTTAACTTCTGCATGCGTTAAAGCCATTATTAATCACCTACCGTAACAGTAGATACTACGCTCCCTGCATCAGTAACCACAGTGAATGTCTTATCACCGTTAGCTAAGCCGGCTAAGTACTCTTTTGTAATGGTTAATGCTAAGCCGTTAATCGTATAATTAGCCGTATTAACATTAGATGTACCATTCTTTAGAGCAGTAATCGCAGTGGCTCCTGCAACCGTAAGCACTACATCAGCTGCCGCAGCTTTGCTAAATGTAGCCGTTTCAGGGCTTACGGTTAAGCTGATTTTTTTAGCAAAGCAAAGGCCTTAGTAGTAATAGGCATGCCATCAATCAAAGCGTAAGCCATGTAATCGGTGGTACGTGCTTTTATGTGGTCCTCAAAGTACATGCTTACATCTTCTTTTACATTCATAACGTAGCCTTTAGCAACATTGGCCAAAACTACTGCACCATCTGCTACGGAATCCTCTTCAAATACGGGAATACCAAATAATTTGCCAACAGTACCATTGGTAACGTCGGGAATAAACATCGGGCGGCCGGTAGTATCTACGATATTAGCAAGCTGTGTCCAAATAGTGGTATTGGTAGCGTAAAAGCATGCATCACTAAGATACCCGCTTTTTACTTTGGCCATTAAGCTGGTCAAAGTAGAATACTTAATACCGTCAGCTGCGGTATAAGTAATAATTTGCGGTGTGCTGGTTTCAGCAGCCAAGGCGGTTAAAATACCCTTAGGTTGGCCCTTAAAGGTATCTTCATTACCAGGCTGGCCTTTACCATTCATAATGGCCTCAGCTAAAGCATTGGCCATCTTATCAGCCAACTTCTTAGCAATATAGGTTAAAAACTCATTAATGGCCATCTTCTTAAGCTTCCAGGTAACAGGAATTGCTTTAGCCAATTCATTACCCTTAAGAGTAACCATTACCTGCTTAGTATCGCCATCTGCAACAGTAGTATTCTCGTCGTACCAAGTGGCATCATCACCGGAATCAGTTTCAACTAAAATATCTAGATCATCGGGTACCATAGTTCTGGCTACCTTAGCCAAAATAGGATGAACCTTGCCAATCTCTTCCCAAATACCAGCGCGTAAAGTGTGTGGTACAAGTACAGAGTGCTCACTTTCGGTCATGGCTGCAGTAGGAGCGTTAATCTTATCAAAATTTTCCTGTTCCACCCTGGTTAAGCTTTGGCCCATCATAAACTTAGCGAAGGCTGTAGCATATAGCTCTTCCTGTGCCTTCAAATCATTTTCAGCGCCACCAGCGGGAGCAGCTGCTCCGGCATTAACAGGAGCACCAGCAGGGATAACCTGATTTTGCAGGGCTGCCATATTAGCAGCTTCCTTAGCGATAGCTGCATAATCAGCATCAAGCTTTCCAATAGCTTCACCGGTTTCCTTAGCTTTGGCAACATCGCCAGCTTCTAAAGCAGCCTTCATAGTTGCCAAAAGTTCTTTCCTTTTTGCTAAATATTGTTCCTTATTCATTTAAAATTCCTCCCTTTAAGGTTAAATATGCTAACCGTTCATTTTCAACGGATAAAGCCTTTTCTTTTTTCTCTTCAAGCTCTTTTGCTTTTGCTTCTTTTTCGGTTTCCTTGATTTTCATATAATCGCTAAGCGCAGCTAGCATCTTAGGCGGAATGATTAAGGCACTTTCTGCGGCCGCCACTTTAGCTTCTTGGCTATCATCCTTAAACAAAATCTCATCCGCAAAACCATTGGCCAAAGCCTCCTTAGCACTCATAAAAGTAGTGTTATCCATAAGGGTTAATAGCTCTTGTTCCGGCTTTTTAGTTTTGGCTATATAGCATTGGACACTGATTCTATTAAGCTGCTTAAGCTCTTCTGCGGTCTTTTGAAAATCTCGGTAATCACCTGTACCGCGGCTTTGGACGTTATGAATCATAATTTGCGCCAAAGGTGATATTTGAACATGATCAGCGGCGCACATTATCATAGATGCTGCGCTAGCCGCTAAGGACATTACCCGTGCTGTAACTTTTCCCGGATAATCCTTTAAGAGGTTGTAAATTTCAAAGCCGGCATATACATAACCGCCTGGGCTATTAATATCCACAATCACATCTTCTTTATTGGCATTAGCTAAAAAATTTCTTACCGTGTCGGGGCTAGTAGCCTCTTCACCGAACCAGCTATACATAAGCTGATAACTCGTAGGAATAATAGTGCCGTTAATTAATAACTTCTTAAGCTCACTTGCCATTATTACTTTCACCTCCGTTCTTATTTTGGTTAGCCAGTCCGGTATCCAGTCGACGAATATACATATCACCCTCTGGCGTTCCTGTTGGCCCCATGTTGAGAATTTCGCGCCACTGGTTAGGTGTCATAGCACCTCTATCTACCATCTGAACCAGGGCTAATTTTGTGCTCATGCTGGCATATTGCAGGCTAGTAGAATCAAAAATAATCCTGTTGCCTAAGCCAATATCCCGACGGGAAAAAACTTTACGTGTAAACTCTTCACCTAAAGCCACAGCGAATGGCTCAATCACGGCTTCGTAGTACGCGTTCCATTCATCCTCGGTATATGTGCTCATTACGATTTTTTCGTTGGTGTTAAAGTATTCCAGCACCCTGCGGGTAGTCCGGTCCTGTAATAAAGCATTAGGTACATAGTCATTAGGCGCGATTTGCACAGCATCGGCATCGGAGCCTGTAGCAGCTACGCCCACATTTTTGTTATCCGTGGTATCAAGGAAGCTGCTGGCAAATTCTTCCGCCCGTGTTTTTAGCTCTTCTGCCCTCATGGACCGGCTGTACTTAAGCAGCCATCTGATAATCCCGCTATTCTTAATGGCGGATACTATGCTGCCATCGGTTGCGGTAACAACCGTCATTAAAGGCTCCAAGGCTTTTCTGTTACCGGAGCCAAATAATTCATTACTACCTAAGTCATGCGGCACATGGATAACGTCAGAATAGGGATAGGTAACTGTTTTGCCATTCTCTAGTACAAACTCCAAATACAGGTTCATCTTTTCATCGTATTTAGCCTGAACACCGTAGGCATTAATCGGATAGGCCTGTACAGCAAAACCGTTTTCGTCGCGATATAACAGGGCAAAAGCATTACCATTAAGCATGTATTGCCAGGCTAGCTTTTCCCTGAATTTCTGGCCTGTCATAATCGGATTAGGAAATTTAAGCAAAAAAGTAAGGTACGCATCAGCGTTAACCTTAGTTGCCGCTGCCGTACCCGTAATTTGTTTAGGATTAAATTTACCTGCACTTATGACAAATGGCCTTATTATGGCCCGTATTAAATCGCTTTCGTATAATTTACCGTCCCACTCCCAGCATCCATTACCACGCTCCCTTAAGAGCTGATACATAACCTCGGTAGGATTTTTGTTCCTCGTGATTAAATTAATTAGCCTGGTTAAGATATTCATTGTTTAACCTCCAATATCTGTTTCATATTCATCCTTATGGGCCAGATAAACTACATAAGCATCAAGAAGAGCTGCAAAGCCATCTATACGCGCTTTTTGATTAACCCCTTTATGCGGCTGAATATTACCGTTTTTATCTGTTTCTATGTTTACGTTGGTCATGCACCATTTAAGTACCGGATTATCGTTATAGATAATTCTTTTTGCTTTTAGGTCGGCCTTAATTTCTTTTAAAGGATTGCTTAAGGTCTGCTTACCCTGCCTTATGGCCAGCATACTTTTTGGGCCAAATTCGGCTGACATTTCATCTACCCAATACGAAGCAGCCCAGGCATCATAGCCTACCCAACTGATAAAGATATCGTATTTTTTAGATATTTCCCGGTACCATTCTGTAATGTACTTTGGATGGTTTTTATTGCCTGGTATTACCCGGATAAGGCCAAGGTCCCGCCAAACGTCATAGGGTACTTTATCTTCATGTACCCTGAGCTCAAATACATCTTCTGGTATCCAGTACATGCCAAGGTAATATAGCGGGCTGTCCTTAGTTGGCTTGAATATTAAGCAGGCGCTTGTTAAGTCGGTTGTTTCTGATAAGTCGGCGCCGCCAATACCATACCGAGGCTTAGGCTGTAATTCCAAGGGATTAAATTTTGTTCTGTTAAGAATTTCGTCATAGCTAAAATAAGAATCAATACCGGTTTCGCGTACATTAAAATCCTTGCATAACAAATTTTTAACAAATATAGGATTAAGCTGGGCAGCTTTAACCTTACCTTGCAGCTGCTCCAGCTTTTTAACTGTTCCTAGACCTGGATTAGCCTTAATCCAGCATTCCGGCTTAGTCCATTCATCCCGTCTATCAAGTTCATATATGATTGGCAAAATACGGTCGTTATATTCGATACCGTCGCCATAGCCTTTTATGATTCGTTCAATTTCAGCATACTTAAGGTCAAAAATACCTTCCCGGACCGTACCCGCTGTAGTAGTAATTAAGATTAAAGGCTGCTCACGGGAAGAGGTACCATCTTTCACTACGTCATATAGGTTTTTATCCTTCCAGGCGTGAACCTCGTCAAATAAACCACAGTGAACATTTAAGCCATCCTGGGTATCGCTATCACTGCCCAGAGGCTTAAACGTGCTGTCATTAAAGCTTGCAACCATTTCGGATACCAGCGGCTTGATTTTCCTTAGAAGAGCTGGCGACTTCATAACCATACGCTTAGCTTCTAGCCAAATTATCTTAGCCTGGTCCTTTTTAGTAGCCACGGCGTAAATTTCTGCGCCTGGTTCCTGATCAGCTATCATCATGTACAGGCCAATAGCTGCAGCTAGTGTTGATTTACCATTTTTTCTGGCCACCATCAGCCAAACTTCCTGAAAGCGCCTAGTCCTGTCAATCTTATGCACAAAGCCAAAAGCAGCAGCTACCAAAGCCTTTTCCCAAAGCTCCAATATAAAAGGCTGTCCGCCCATCTTACCTTTGCTGTGTTTGCAAAAATGCTCTATAAAAATAATAGCGTGCTGGGCCTTCCTATCATCGTAGGTCCACACGCTATTAGGATTTTCCATATCACTAATTAGTTTTTTATATACAATCCGGATTTTTTTATTGACTGTAAGCTTTCCGGATTCAATCAGCTGCCAATACTCAGCTATCGGATTAGCGGGAATTAATAAAGGCTTCAAGTTCGTCATTTGTCTCACCGCCAGACTTCTTAACGATAGGCTTAGGTTTAGGCAGCATCTTATCAAGCTGGGCTATTATGTCGCTGTAACTTTTTAGCGCGGATTCATAGACCGTAACGCTTGTACTTTGCTTAGTAAAATATTGCCTTGGGCCGTTTTTCTGCTTTTCCGACAAATTATTAATATCGAGCATCTGGTCCTGTAAGTCCTTAAGGGTAACGGATAAAAAGGCTGCGCTTTCGATAAGCTTAACGGCTAAAATTTGTTTAGCTGGTTCCAAATCAGTGTAAATTTTTTTAAGTCTGGTTATTTCTTTGGTAATAGCCGCCTTCTTTTTAGAAATTGTGCTATTTAGTGCCATTTTACCTATACCCCCTCCCTCTTAAAAAATGCCCCGTGTGTTACGCTAATGCCTATACGCGGTTTTTCTTTTTCCGGCATACCCCTATTTTTTAAGGGGGGCCTTTATAATATCGCCGTTAGCTGTAAACCTTAGCCCGGATTTAATTGCAGGCTCACAATCTTTACTATGCTCTATGGCGTGGCAATCCTGACATACTAGCTTTAGGTTATCAAAGTTTAAAGTTATATTAGGATCGTTAATATTCTGCGGCGTAAGATGGATTTTGTGATGTACTACATTACCAGCTTCACCGCAACGCTCGCACAAACCATTAGCATATTTAATATAAGCAGCTCTGCACTTGCGCCATTCCTTTGATTCATAAAAAGATTTTGCAAAGTCCCTAGCCATTTATGCAATAAAAAAACCACTGCCGAAAAATCGGTAGTGGTTAACTCCTATCTAGTTATTTATTTTCTTCTTGCTCGGCCTCTTCCTTGGCCTTGCGTTCCTCTTCATCAAGAATAGCTAAGGCCTCTTTATCGCCGGCCTTAATTAATGCATCGCGTTCTATCTTACGCATCTGATCAAAGAAATCGCCATCCGTAGTATTAGCTAAATGGTCCTTTACCATACTGCATCACTCCTTATCTACCATACTCATAAGCTTCTTTTCTAGTAACATAATTAAATCCAAACTTGCCAGCGGTTTTCTTATAATACTGATTTAAAGTACCGACTGCTGACTGCCTGGCAACATGCATAGCCGCCTTTGTATTAGCACCTTTGGTCTTAGCTGTATTATATGCTTTATCATAAGTTTTGGAAAGGCCTGACACTAACTTAGTATAATCACGATTAATCTGATCATAGAATCCCTTGGCATTAGCCCTGCCAGTACGCTTAAGAATATAATTCATTTCGCCCTGCCCGGATGCTGTCGCCCTGTGTTCAGTCCACTTGGATGTTAACATATTTTTCATATCTGCAAAAGAAAAGGTACCACCAAATTCAGCGGCTGATTTTGGATGACCGTGTGTAACGGTTGCCCCTTTTTCATACCGGAGATTTTCGGGAAAGGCCACGCTATTAGAATCGCCCTTGTATGCGGCTACTACGTTACCGCCTTTATCTAAAACAAATAGTTCTTCATGCTTTAGCGTTCTTATTCTTGCCTCTATCTGCTGCAAGCTCATACCCTTAAATTGTTCTATATCCATGGGTACCGGTGTACCTTTACCTATGCCTTCGCCCTTTAGATGATCAATAAGTTTTCCTTTATCGTATTCTGCACCACGCCCACCCATTTTTATAGCCTCCTGTTTTTAGCAATAAAAAACCGCTACTGATTATTTCAGCAGCGGTAGCATTTAATTTTCATAAACTTCAAAAATTTTTATTTTACTATCATCAATTTCCCTTATACTCTTACCATCAAAAATTTTAGCGCTTAAAAAATCTTCCTTACTTTCAAAAATCGTAGAAGATACTTTATCCTTTTTACCTTCATCTTTAAAGACTTCTAGTATCCACCAACCTGAAAGCACATAAGTTTTTTTATTATACTCAAACTCTATTAATTCTACTTTGTCTCTCTTCAGGTAAGATTCTATTTTTTTCACGTACCTTACCTCCCATTTTTTCTATTGTTTTTCTATACCTACCAAGCTCTGCATCGTTAAGATCCCACGCATACTCAGGATGCCCTGATTGTAAATGCTGAATATGCACAAATGCTTTATCAAATACATCATAGGTTCCATCAGGATATCTATTAACATGCGTTTGTCCTATATCAACATGCTCTTTAATAGCCCCATTAGCATCATATCCGCCTATGTAAATGCGCTCTCTAGCACTTGGTAATATCAGCGTTTGATTTGGTATCGATACTTTAGACGGAAGCCCTATTGAGCCACGAGTATTTTGCTGAATAAGTAAACCATCTTCAACAATTCCTATGTATTGATAATCTTTACCCTTTGAATTAAAATGTTGACCTATTAAATCGCCTTTTGTAACAACCTTTTCAGCATTATTTTTTATAAATCTCTTTACGTAAAAAGCAGCTCCACGCCCGCCCATTAACGATTCCCTATCTTTCTTTCCCGCGTGGTAACATGGTTTTCTATTCGTACTACCTTGCAGGGATAATTATAGCCTAAGTCGCCGCCATATTCAACAACACAGCTAGGCTGCAAAGCTTGTATTGCTGCATCCATCCCAGCAAACCAAACTTTTAAGGCCTCTTTATTTTTCTTCACGCCTAATGTTGAAACAGAAACAACACCGCCTGGCTCAATTCCGCAAAAACAAAATTGGTATGTAGCTTTCTCCGCCCAGCTCAGCGTAGGAATAACATTAACTCCAAAATCTTGTAACATCTGGCCAATCAGCCTGGACCGGTACACATTCCACAGCTTCATAGCCATGGGCATATTCATATACAGGCTCCAATCAGGCGTAAGCACACAATCCCACTTAGCGAGCGTATGCAAGTAAAGCATAGGCCTATTCCATAGGCGCTCAAATTGGTAATCATCTAAGTAGAAATGTACTCCTACCATAGGCTTCGGCTTTTGCGTAAGCATATAATTAAAGCCTATCAGGTCCTTAGGTATGTAATCGCACTTCTTGATAATTGGCAGCTGGTAAGGACCAGCTACTCGTTTACCATCAAGATAATCCAGGTTATATGTATCTACGGTTCTAATTCTATAGCTAATTTTTTCTAACTGTTCCATGGTATTTTTGCACTCCGATTTTTTGTATAAGAAAAGGACACGGCTTGTGTATACCGTGTCCTTGTTTAAGAAGGGGCTTTTGAAAGGAAGCTGTTTTCCTTTTCTGCTCAGTATACATGATACCACACTTTGGGGTGGACAAGTGTGGCCAAATTAGGACAAGTGTGGCCAAATTAGGACAAGTGTGGCCAAAATAGGACAAGTTTTCTAAAAAACGTGTTTATTTAGCTCTATTAATGCCTGTTCGTGTATTCTTGTAACCGTACGGTAAGAGAAATGCCTATTATATGCAATCTGCCTACGGCTCTTAAAATCTAGGTATTCATCTTCAAGAATAAGGCGCTGCTTAAAGTCATCCAGGCTACCTATAAGTGCTTCTACGCGATGCATGGCATCACGGGCTTTTTGGTATTCTGCCTGATATTCCTTTTCCAAATCTGCTAAATTAGCTGCTGCTTTAGATATCTTATCCTGATTGCCTGAACCTCCTGGAGCAGGTGAATACGTAGTAGTTATTTTTTCCGCCTGCGATTTTAGCCTATTATATCTCTCAGCCAAATTACACAAGTGCTGCGTTGCATACCAGTAAGCGTTTAATGCATGTTTAACTGTCTTAGTATTCATCCGTAACCTCCCGAAGAATAAATATCGTAAAAAATCAAAGCTATAACAATAACACATATAATGGCTTCTATTAGCTCAGTCATTCTATACACGCTTTCCCTTAATTAATCCACCGGATAACAGGCTCTCCAAAGGTACCTTTTTCCCAAATAAACCACGCATAACAAATAGCTCTGTTATTTGAATAGGTTTTAAAATCACCATTTTTTGCACAGTTAAGCCTTTTACTGGCCACATAAATCCGGGCCGGCGGAAATACTGTAAAAAATTGTCGGCGCTCCTGGCCTTCCAAAAATTGGATTCTTAAGAACATCGCTATTTTTTGCTTAGGCCTTATTAGCCTAAAAGCTTTCTTGCAAAAATCCAAAGCATACTTGTAAGGTGGATTGGTAATTATATCAAATACCCCCCCCCGAAAACACACGTCCACGCTAGACGGACCACCAGCTTTTAGAAAATCTATACCGCCTGAACCATAGCCCCGGTTAACTAAATCCGTGCTTAAAACTTTATAGCCATGTGCTAATAGTACTTTGCTGATGTGGCCTTCACCACAGGCAGGCTCCCAAATATTATTACAAAATTTTTCACGCTCCAGAAGCAGCTCAACCGCTCTTGGCTCGGTAGCGTAATAATCATTACTTTCTCTTTTACCCTGCGCATGATTGCTGGCTCCCAAAGATGTAAAAATTGCCTTTTTATTTCCGGTCCAGTCTTTACTCATTGTTAACCTCACTGATCAGCTTGTTAATATACCACTCGGCTTTTCTTAAATCCTCGGTACCGTTTTTCTCATTCCAGCGCCACAGATATTTAATGGCATTGGCTGTACATACAGCCTTAATACCGGTTAAATTAGTGGTAGCTGCCTTTATGGCCTCTATGCATTCTATACCACCCTGGGTATAATGCTGCGGATGGTCAATAACCTTATCTGGTTTATCCTCAGCTGGCGTATCCTCTGGGTTAGGTAATAAATAATTAAATTGTGTAGGTGATAAATAAAAAATGGGTATATTATGATTCTTGGCAAATTCTTGTTCTAATGCGCATCCTTTACTGGTTTCCCAATATCCGGTTAATAATAAGGCATCGCATTTTTCCAAAAGCTTAAAACAATGTTCCATACCCTCTTCAAAAGAAACGCTATCATAAGGGCAGCAAATACCATGTAACGGACTAATAAAAGTCCTGTCAGGATAAAGCTTAAATAGCTTGTTTATATTTTCCTCAGAGGCTATTTTATTAGAATCATTACCGCCATAAGGATGGGCTACGTAAATTAACTTTGCCTTTTTAAAATCCAATATTGCCATTACTTACCACCGCCTTTTCTTAATCACAAAACCTATTAGCAAAAATATTAAAGCTAGAATTAAAGTAATACCATAATAAGCAAAGATATCGGAATTAGGATTTCCGTTTGTTCCTGCCGTCTTGCCAAGCTGATACCAGAAATAATCTCTTAGCATTTTTTATTTAGGCTCCTTCCACATTTCCTTTTTAGGACAGTTCTGTTTATTGCAGGTTTCCCCGTTAATCATGCAAATATCAATAGGCGACATATTCATTTTATTGGCTTGTTTAATTAGCTCTTTATCTTTAGTCGGCACCTTATATAAGCATTTCATTTAATCACCTACTTTAGGAAAAATTTTATTTATAGTTTCATTCCAGGAAGTAACTACAAATTGAATGCCTTTCTTTTCAGTCTCAGTATCAGCCGCCGTGTATTTATATTCAGTGCTAATAGCCGGAAAGCAAATGCATTTTTTATTATGACACGGAAGACTTATAGCATTAGGGCAGGAAATAACTGTACGATATCTTTTTTTATAAAAGGGCCGCATTTTAAAGTACTTAATTATTGGAGCTGCTCCACACGGGCAGCGCCTAATTACATACTCGACATTATTAATTTTTATTTTCATGCTGGCTTCTGCCTTTCTGCTAATAAGATTCCGTCTTTAGTGTAATATTGTGTTACTAAAAATTGCTTTTCCGATGCTGAATCATACGTTGAAAATTTTATTTCTATAACTTCTACAAGTTTGATTTGCTGTATATCATCTTTGTTCATTTTTCAGCCTCCCTGTATTTATCAATCCTGGCTTTCAAGCTCTCTAGTACAAACTGCTGCGCCTTATCTTTTTTACCTAAGGCCGTGATTAAATCATCATCACGGGTACCACGGCATAAAAGGTGATGCACTATAACACGTTCCTTTTGGCCCTGCCTATGCAGCCTTTTATTAGCCTGCTGGTATAATTCCAGGGACCAGTTAAGACCGAACCAGATAACATGATTGCCGCCCTGCTGCAAATTAAGCCCATATGCACAGCTGGCCGGATGGGCCAATAGCACGTTAAGCTTGCCTGCGTTCCAGTCGGCCATTTCCTTAGCGCCTTCCAGGCACTCAAACACTAAATTAGTTTTTTCATTCAGTACTTTTGTTATACGTTCCAGGTCATGACGGAAATTATAGAATACCAAGGCCGGCTTACCATGCAGCTTTTCTAAAAGCTCTAAGAAAGCTTCAATCTTGCAATCATGTACCGGGTACCATCTTCCGGCGTCATCGTATACTGCACCATTGGCCAACTGCTGTAACTTATTGCTTAGGGCTGCTGCGCTGGCTACGTCAATAACTTTATCCTGGCTGATCAGGTTCAACACCATTTTCTTTTCCAGCTCGTTATATGCGCCTGTAGCTTTGCTGTCCAGCTGAACCGGTATATCATCGTAAACGATTTCCGGCAGCTGCAAATAATCCTCTGACTTCATGCTTATGCAGATGTCGCTAACTTTGGCCATAATATTTTCCCAGGCACAGTCTTTAGGATCCCAGCTGAAAATAGTGGTCCTGTTACGCTGCCCTGGTTCAAAAAATCTTTCCCGATAATGGGTAAATTTTTCGCCCAGCCTTTTACCCCTATCCAGCAAATACACCTGGCTCCACAAATCAAGCAGGCCGTTAGGCGTAGGTGTACCGGTCAGGCATACCATGCGCTTTATATGGCTGCGTATTGCCGCCAAAGCCTTGAACCTTTTGGCCTTATGGCTCTTAAAGCTGCTGCTTTCATCCGCCACCACCATATCAAAGGGCCAATTATTCTTGTAATAGTCCACCAGCCATACCACATTCTCACGGTTAATGACGTAAATATCTGCTGGCGTCATAATGGCCTTTATACGCTGCTTTTCTGTCCCCAGGACAGTAGATATCCTAAGGCTCTTAACATTGTTCCATTTAGCCGCTTCCTGCTGCCAGGTAGCCTCTGCTACTTTCTTAGGAGCTATTACCAGAACCTTGGCAACCTGAAACCTGCCATACTTAAGCTCTTTAATGGCTAATAGGGTAATAATGGTTTTGCCTAGTCCCATATCTAAAAACAATCCCATGGACGGATGATTAATAAGCTGCTCATAACAGAATTGCTGGTACGGATAAGGGTTAAACTGCATGGCCATTACCTGCTTCCCTTAAAAAGTTTTCTACGTCCTCAGCACTCCACAGATTACGCACATCACAGCCCAGGCTCTTAAGCTTATCTTGCTGTATCTTTTGCAGCTTGCTTAATCTTCCGGATGGCTGCTTAAGCTCCACAAAAATAATTCTGTTTACTGGAAGCACGCATAACCTGTCCGGCATGCCAGAGTTACCGGGAGAAACAAATTTATAAGCCCGGCCTCCTAAGGCTTTTACTCCCATGACAAATTTCTGCTCAATATATTTTTCTAGCATTCCATGCTCCTTAGTCTTACCGTAAACATTCTCACGCGTACGCGTATATAATGCGTGTACATGGTGCGTTATAGGCTATATACGCCTATATATTTATAATTTATATATTTATATATAAATAAATGTTTACATGTTTACGTTATATAAGTATTTGGCTTGGTTAAGCGGTTTATAGCCGTCAACATTTGCGTAAACAATCTCGAAAACGTAAACATTCAATGTTTACACCATTTTTGGAGAATGTTTACATGTTTACACCAATGTTTACGGGAATGTTTACGCCTAAATCAGCCTTTCAAAGCCTCTCTGTATTCCGCAATAGCCATATCTGCGTACCGACCTGTTACGCTGCCAGCCCGGTAAATTGGCTAGTATCTGGTTAATTTCTTGCGTGTCTGAACGCTTCATGTATTTAGGATCACCATTCAGGCATTCGCAGAAAATTTCCATAGCACATACCTTGTTTCTTTGAACCAGGTTACAATCTTCCATGTGTCCGGTCCAGAACATGCGCCGACCTTCTAAGCCTAAGCTATCGTATTTATCCGGTATCTGTCGGTCTATAAAGTCTATAATTAAGCCTTCCCAGGCGCTTACGTTTCTATGCTGCTCCTGTTTATTCTTGGCCAAGGCTTCTGTGTCGCCCTCAAAATAAAGCGGCTCAGAGAGGCGGTAACGTACTACGGCTTCCGCCCAAATCTGGTCAACCTCTCCCGGTAAATCCTTAATTATGCTTTTGGGCGCCTTATTAACACCACAGTCAACGGGCCAGAAGCGCCTATTACCTGTACTATCTTTTAGGAAAGCAAAATTATTTTCTGTGCCAAAGAACACGCATTTACGCGGGAATTTTTCTGTACGCCGGCCATAAGCCTGGCGGTAGATATCATCCCTCTTACTGAGAAATTGTTTAATAACATTTAATTCGCTGCGGGTAAAGGCGGTCATTTCGGCTATCTCATTAATCCAGATACCCTGTATCATTTCGGCGGCTTCCTTGCCGTCAAAACTTTGCAGGCTGTCGCTGAACCAGCTTTTGCCCAAGGTGGCAAGGAAAGTACTTTTGCCGATGCCCTGCGGCCCAACCAGTACAGGCGTATAGTCGTACTTACAACCTGGCTCCATTACCCTGGCCACGGCAGCCGTAAAACTTTTACGGGCCACGGCCTCTGTGTATTTGTCGTTATCGGCTCCTAGGTAGTCCCTAAAAACCGTGTCAAGCCTTGGCTTATTGTCCCACTTAAGAGAAAGCAGATAATCCTTGACCTCGTTAATCTTATGCTGATTGCTTACCAGTACCAGGGCGCTATCAATCTTATCGCGGCCCTGGATATTAAACCTTTGTTCTAAATACCAGGCCAGCCCCGCATCATCCGCATCAGACCATATACGCCTTTTGCTGTCAGGATTCCATGGCAGCTCACCTAAGGCCAATCCTCTTACTGCAAATTCGTCTGTAGCAATCTTCCCTTTCAGCTCAGGATCAAAATTAAGTATCCGTATAATGTTGTCCCTTGAAGATTTAGGAAAACCGTTACCGTCATAGGCAAGCGCCGCAGCTTCCAGCCAGCTTACATCCGGCTTAGTTTCATCCGGCTTGGTTACATTCGGCTTAGCTTTTGCCTGGTCCAGCGGCTTAAAGATATCGGAGGCATTCTTGGCCATTTCTTCATTTAATGTCTTAGCTACCAAGTTATCGGCCAAGGCTAATTTCTTCATGGCCTGATAGCTTGGCAGCTTAATAATAGGAGTACCCTCTTTTGCTGACTGGTCCTTATCGCCATAAAGATGTAGCCGTACCAGGTCGAAGGCGTTAACCAATTCCCCACTACAAGGATCTGTCGCATGATGGCTGTACAAGAAATTGCCATCATCGTAGATTACGGCACCTGCTACTGTGGTTCCACCGGTATAGGTAAGCCTATCCTCTTTATCCGTCGAGGTATAAGCATGCGGTAAAAATTTTTCAATAGCGGTGAAAATATTGTAGGTCTTACAAAAGGCGCCTACTACGCCATCCTTGGTAGTAGGATCAGCCTGCTTAGCTAAAGCAGTTTTAGATTTAACGGCTTCACCCGGTACCTGCGGCCAAGTCCTAATATCGTGCCAATCCTTATATTGTTTTAAGATTCCATCGGCAGAAACAAAGGGAGCATCGGCAGCAGCATAAACATACTGGCTGTCCTTGCTGCACCCTGGCCAGAACATTAACCGGGAAGCTTCAAAGGTAGTAGGATCGCACATTTCGATACCGATTACCTCAGCAAGTTTGCGCGCTATGGGCTCGTATTCGTCAGCCGTAACCGTTCTATCAAGCGGCATTATTACGCGCAGCCTGGGCTTAAATTCGGCATGAGAGCGGGTACTGTACACAACATATCCGGCTCCTAAGGAATTAATCTTTTTAATGACCTTCTGGGTATCTCCGGAAGCGATATTATCCATATCCAGCGTTACCAGGTCCCGGCCTGTAATGGCTGCTGCCTTACGCTGCTTACCGGCTAAGCTGCCGCCAACAAAGCCGCCAATGTCCTTAAGCTGGCCCTGCTGTGCTTTGGTCATATTAAGATATTCTTTAATGCTTTCCTGTGTTCTCTGAGGTGTTCTAAGGCGTTCTACAAAGTCAGACCACATTATTTCCGTGCGTATCCAGTTGGTTGACTTCCTGCTATTCCCGCAGGAGAGTATTAGCTTGCGGTCATTATTCATAGTCCTTATTCCTTCCTGTAGTATTCGCCAACAAAACCATCCGCATTAAGCGGTAAGCCGGCAGCCCATGGTATCGGGGAGCACATAATCTTGATTGCTCTGTGTAGCATTTCACTGTCGTACCTGAACACTTCCGGTCTTTTTGGCCTGTTTATTTCCATTACAACCTCATCATGTATATGCATTAACGGTTTAAATTCGTGTGAGGCTTCCAGCTTTTCAAGCGCTTCTGCTAAGCAATCTCTGGCTACGGCCTGCGTGATATTTTCTACCAGCTTGCCGCCATAGGTTGATTCATCTACCCAGGCATTGCCGACAAAAGTTTTAAATACTAAAGCATCACGTCCAAATTGGTTAGTTCCTATGTGAGCTCCCGGATAAAACAATTTTCTTCCGGATGGAAGCTTAATAGTCAAAAAGTCCATGCCATTATCCTTTTCATAAGTAAAGACTAACTTGTCCAGCTTATAGGCTAAACCGCCATTTAAGGTAGCGGTTATAGCTGCTGTGTTTACGGCATTCCAAAAATCACATATTGTCTTATTAGTATTGCGCCACATCCTGACAATGGATGGTAATTCCTCTTCCGGTATGCCCTGCTCCAAGGCCCCCATGTGTATAAGAGCTGCTGAGCCGCCTTGATAGCCTAAGGCCAATTCGGCTACTTTGCCTTTTTGCCTCAGCTTATATTCAGGATTGCCCTTAACAATTTTTTCAGCAGGCACGCCAAACATACGCGATGCCGTAGCTTCATAAATCTTACCGGTAGTCCTAAATATTTCTAATTTCCATTCTTCATTAACCAGCCAGGCTAATACCCTAGCTTCGATTGCGGAAAAGTCTGACACGCAAAGCAGCTTATCTTCAGGAGCGATAAAAGCCGTCCTGATTAATTGGCTTAATGTGTCTGATACATCGCCGTAAAATAATTTAAGGGCTGCCATGTTGCCTGTCCTAACATAATGCCGGGCAGGTCCTAAGTTAATATAGGTTCTTGGTAAATTCTGTACCTGTACTAAGCGTCCTGCCCATCTTCCGGTACTGGCACCGTAGAATTGTAATAAGCCACGTACGCGGTGATCCTTACCGACGGAAGCTGCCATGGCTGCATATTTTGTTACGCTGCTTTTGGATAGTTCTTTTCTCAAAGTCAGTAAGTCATCCACTACGCTATTACCTGTTATGGCATTTGCGACTGTAGCTTTAGTCAGATTAGGTAATGCAGCATTACTGTTTTCGTTAATCCAGTTAAGCAGCTGGTCGCGGCTGTTAGGATTGCTCAGCCCGGTAATTTCGATAGCCTTTTGCATTAAAGTTTCCCTGTGCCTGTCATCTATCTTAATGGCTTCCTGTACTAGCTTGGTGTCAATCATAATCCCGCGGGAATTAATCTTATAATCAGTTACCCATTGGGCCTGTACATCATCTGGTACGGGAAAAGCGATAAGCTTTTGATAGATGGCCATTTCAGTTACAACATCCTGCCGGTTATATTCTATGTACAGCTGCCATTTATCAGGATCATGCTGTGGCAGGTTAACTGTTCTGCCGCCATTCTTTTTTGTGGCCTTGCACGGCACGCTAAAATACTTTATAAGCGCTTTACCCGTGGCGTCCTTCTGTTTATCCTGGGGCAGTCCTAAAGCTTTTCCTAGCTTAGCTAAGCCCATTGGATAGCCTAAGTAAGAACCTTGGAGCATAGTATCTCGCCACTGTTCAACCGGCGTTTTATAGCCATCCGCATTTAAACAAGTGATTTCGAAAGCGGCATTATACGCATGCTTAATATAGTTAGGATCATCCAGCATCATTACGATATTGTCCGGTATGCTTTCCTTAGTTAGGTCGATTACATTAACCGGTCCAAAGTCTACGCTGTACCCGAAAAGCAGTATTTTAAAACTTGGATCGGAGCTGTATCTGTACAGCCCCGAATCTCCAAGATTAACAGTACTGAATGTTTCAATATCAATACTTAAATGATGCGCCATAATTACATCGGCTTCCCGGTTAAAGGATTAACGGTAGTTGCACCAATGGCAGCGCCAAATACATCTTTAGCCTTAGGCGCGATGGCTGATAACGGCTCGCCATCTGCTACCTTTTGAACAGGTCCCAGATATGCGCCAATCCCCTTTTTAGTCTGGTACAGATACGGGGAAAAGTTAACGCACACATTAGCATATATCCCGCTGTATATTTGTGTAGGATCCATAATAGGATTACAAGCCTTGTCAACTATTTCTATTGGATATTCAGCATTAGATCTCGCGGTAAAGACATAGCAGCCTTTGCACTCAGGGCCAAACGGTGTGCCATCTTCCTTAACGCCATCGCCATCATGGATGGGGTTAGGAACATTGGGCGGCACTACGCCATTCCACTTGCCCGCTCTTCCTGCCTCTGTAGCGGCTGCGATAGCAGCGCCAATAGTCGCTATGTTTTTGGCATCATCTTTTTTAATCAGAATAGTAGAATCGAATTGTGGCTCTTTGCTAGGATCATTAGAATAAGGTTTTAAAAGGTGAGCATAGCTCAATCTAACATTTGTCAGAACAGTGTAATTACTTTTTGCCATTTTATTTTCCCTCCAAGTTTGTAAATATATCTTTTGCTTTAACTATGTTGCTTATCGCTGGCCTAGCATCGCTAGCCAGGGCCAAGGCAGGTTTGCCCGGCGCTTTAAAAATATACTTGCCTACCAAATCGCCAAAAAGCTTAGGTCCTACGACTTTTTCAGCTTGCGCCAGGGATAAGGGAACACGCTCGTATAGGATAGCCTCATTGTATTTGTTGGCAATTAAAACTTTGAAAGCTGCATCCTGATCTGTAAACTCGCGGTGTCCCTTGCCCTCAACGGCTTTATAGCCAGGCACTTCCTTACCATCTAGGCAGCAGGTGAGCGCGTAAGCTGTTATATCATCTGCCCATTTCTTAAGCTCATTGGCTATGGGTATGTATTGGCTAAGCCTTTTCATGGTTATTTGTGTAGCGTCTTTGTTTTCATCCACAAGCTTTTTCATGCCTGCGTAGTATTCGTTTCTGGCCTTGCACTGCATTTTCCCTTTGCAAAACCTGCAATGTTCGCCAGGCTGGAACGTGCCACCCTGGAAGGCAGCAGCCGCAGCATTGGCTACCGTGTTCTTGCCCCACTCCACAAGGCTTTCTACGGATTGCTCATACTCGCTGATATTGTTAATTCTCGGCTGTACTATGGCCATGCTTACCTTTTTAAAATTGTAGATAATCTGGTAAGCTTCCAGAGCGCCTAAAGCATATAACCGCATTTGCGGGTTTTCCTTGGCATCCACCGGTACACCCTGTCCATACTTAAAATCAATAACATGAATAGTATCCCCGGATAGGATTAAGCAATCTGCGGTACCGAAGCACTCGGCGGCATATTTGCTGAGGTCCAATTTTTTCTCAGCTACTACGTGTGGCTGGGTTGGGTATTGCAGCATAATCTTTTTAATATAATCCAGGTAAGTTTCCGTGTGGTCGTCCATTTCATTTTTCCAAAGCGGATCCTTTTTAAGTTTGTTTAGCCTAGTGTGATAAGCACGCATGCTCATAGGTTCTATAGCATATTTTCTTAATTTCAATTCTGCTACCTTATGGGCCAAGGTGCCTTCTTTGGTATAAGTACTTTCCCCGTCTGGGAATTGCTGCTCATATTTAGGAGCTGCAGTACAGGCAAGCCAGCGATGTGCAGCGGATGGGCTTAAGAATGCATGGGCGCTCATAGCTTAGCCCCCAATGCCCGTAACTTAATTACCAGCTCGCCGATTTTATCCTCTGGCAGCTGTCCGATGCTCGCTACTCCAAAGCCTTGAACGATTGCGCTGATAGCTTCCATCTTTCCTGCATCAACCAGGGGAGCACAGGCATCCTGAATCTCGGCTAATGTATATTGCTTGGCTGTAGCTGTTGGCAACGTCATAACCGGCGCAGCAGGAGCAGCAGGTATAATAGGAGCGCTCGGTGTAACTGGAATTACGGGGATTATAGGAGACGTGGGAATTATAGGTGTAATTTTGGTTTCCTGTTTTACTGGAATAACGGGTGTTAATTTTGTTTCTTGCTTTGCAGGGACAATATTGTTAGTTATAATTGCTCCGGAAGGTCCCTTATGCTGTAAAGCAATACACAGCATTTCCAATGTTTCTCTAAGTTCTTTTGTTTCACCAATCGTTACGTTAATATTCATATCCATTTATTTTTCCTCCTAAGAATGATATAATTAAAAAATAAAATGCTTTTGCGAGTGTTTTATTTAATTAGCCGTCGGTGTGTCAGCACTGGCGGTTTTTTCTTTATGTTCACAGGTTAGCCAGTTAAGGAATACCCTTTTTGTATTATTTTTAACTTCTGCTTCAAGATTTTTAGCATCCTTCATTTCTTGCTCCGGATTGATTTTCTTATGTGTTAAAATTTGTAAGACATCAAAAAGCAATATTTCTAAGCTTGTATCTTCGGATAATGCCTTAGCTATTTCCTCAGCAGGTTTACCTACCATCCATTCTTGATTTTTCATTTTAAAAGCTCCCTTCTTATAAAAGCGAAATAATAAAATCTACGATACTATCGGCGCAGCCTATCAGCGCTACAAAAACTAGCAAGGTAACATAAAATATACGGCCTATCTTGTTTTGCGTTTGCTTTTCCAAGGCGCGTTCCTTATTGCGTTTCTCACAGTATGAATACATGGTACCCTTAAGCCTTAAAACATAATCTTGCTGCTTTTCCATGATTACACCTCCACAAGGCTAAACTTTCTAATACCCAAGATTTTTAGATTGCTTAGATGATCATGCTCTTCAAAGAATCTACCAATAGCCTCTTCCTTGGAATCAGCCAATCTTGCTGCCACCTTTTTATATTTAAAGTTTTTACAGGTGTACGTTATCCTAAATAAGAATTTGTCCTCAATCTTGCTCATTAGCTCACCTTCTCCCTATCCTGCTTATCAGCTTGTTCTTCAGTCTCTTTTTCAATCACATAAGTAACTAAAAGCTGAGCAAATGCTTCTACCGCACAATCGGGAAGCGTTCCCTCTACCTGGACCCCATCTGTTTTACGGTCAATAGTTATCTTCATGTCTATACCCCCTATCGTTTTTTTCTCCTTTATCTACATTAGTGTTACAATTAGAAAGAAGGAGGCGAATATAAATGATTACTGAAATTCCATGTGCTTTTAAAGTTTGGATAGCAAACTTTAAAAATGCTGATTTGCCAATAGGCGATTTTGCTAAGGATATTCTTTCTGACAAGGATTTTCCTAAAAGCGAAAAGGCTATATATGGCTATCTGGCCAGCAAGCATGCCGACATGAAAATGTTTGATGCAATCTGGGAGTTTTATTTAAAAACAAAATGATGGATAACAAGTACAGCGGCATCCGTAATTTCACTACGGTTGTTGCTGTATTTTCTTTTAACCTCAAACTGCTGGTACGGCCCGGCATTTCCTGTTTCGACATTTTTACGCTTTGCCAATTCTTTGACTAATTCATCTGTCGTATATTGATCAAGCTCCATCTGTACCACCTTCCTTTGTTCTTTTCGCAGCATAATAAACTTAAAGTTTATTGATAGGGTAAAGAAATATAGTCTTTAGGTATACGGTAAAGACAACACAAATAGTCAAAACTAACCGCATCTATCTTGGTTTTTCCGTTTTCCCAGTTTACTACTGTTTGCTTTGATACATGCAGCTTAGCCGCAACCTCTTCCTGAGTTAATTTAGCATTTGTTCTTGCTGAAGCTAAAGATATCTGAAATTCTGGTTTTGTTTTTTCTTCCATGTTTATCACCACCCTTTACTCGTATTTTAAATCAACCTTAAGTTTATGTCAATACTAAAAGTTTATTTTTCTTTACTTTTAGTATTGCCATTTTAAACTTTTAGTTATAAAATACAGAAAAGGGGAGGTACTCTTATGACAAATGAAAACAAAATTCAATTCGTTTTCACAAAAAATCTCAACCATTTTCTTTCCGTAAAAAATATTCAGCAAAATGAGCTCGCAAAATTCATCGGGGTTACCGGTACTACAGTAAACAACTGGGTAAAAGGATACAAAATGCCTAGAATGGATAAAATAGATAAGATCTGCTTGTTTCTTAATATAAACCGTAGTGCATTATTAGAGGAAAATATAGATAATATGAGGTCCTCCGGTGTACGCATTCCAATTTTAGGCCGTGTCGCCGCAGGAGTTCCCATAGACGCTATACAGAATATTGAAGGGTATATAGACATTCCGGAAAGCTGGGCGATAAAGGGCGAGCATTTCGGTTTACGCGTCAAGGGCCATAGTATGGAGCCTCGTATCATGGAGGGCGATCTTGCCATAATACGTAGGCAGGAAAATGTCGAAAATGGTAAAATTGCATTGGTACAAATTAATGGTAATACAGAAGCAACCATAAAAAAGATACGGTATCAAGATAATGGTATTATTTTAACTGCGCTAAACGAAGCTGTATATTCTCCACATTTTTATAGTAAAGAGGATATAGAAAAGTTACCTGTTATCGTTGTTGGCCAAGTCGTGCATGTATGGCATGACTTAGAATAGTATTTTATATACTAAAACGGAAGTGATTAATAGTGTCTGAATTATTTTCAATTACAGATAGCTATACAGTAGTAGATTTGGAAACTACAGGATTTGTTGCTGGCAGGCATGAAATTAGTCATAAAAATGACTTTGGAAAATATGAAAATGCCGATAAATTAGAGCGTATGAGACATATGGGGTGAAATATATGTTTAAAAAAATAATCTCTTTATTTGTATTTTTTAGTGTAATTTCTTTTGGCGTTTGTAACGCATGGGAACCGCCCAATGGATGGGAATGGTTTTATTCTAATGACATTAATTCTTATTACTACAGACCAGATAGAATTGAACGCATTATAGATAACAATGTAAAAAAATGTTTTATGGAAGTTTTAACGGATCATCATGATACAACTGAGCCATTAAATGCAGAATATTACTCAGTAAATACTTATATTATAAATTGCTCAAATGGCACATTTAAAGAAACAAGTATGCGTATACACAACAAGGCAAATAATCGTATTGAAGACAATAAGATGGAACCATTAGGTTCTTCATATTATCCAATTAAAACTGAATACACATTAAAGCTTTTAAAAATTGCGTTAAACGGTAAATTTACTGCACCTAAACCATTGCCACATTAAATAAAAAAATTACCACCCGGCTTTGCATTGCTGAATGGCCTGAGTAGATATCAACTTTTGGTATAAAAAAGACCGCCCGGTACACCACTACCGAACGGTCATGTAGTTCCCAAGTTACCAAACAAGGGTGAAGTCTACCCTTTTATTATAGCATTAATAGGAGGAATTGAAAATGAAATTAAGAGCAGCCATATACGCCCGCTTTAGCAGTGAGAATCAGCATGAGGAATCCATTGAAGCCCAGGTGCAGATCTGTAAAGAATACTGTAAAAAGAAAGGCTATCTGGTGGTAAAGCTTTATACTGATGAGGCTAAGTCCGGTACCACTACCAGGAAGCGTGACAGCTACAGGCTGATGCTTGAAGATGCCAGGCAGGATATTTACGACATTATAATATTTCATAAGATAGACCGTAATGCCAGAAACGAATTTGACTATTACCATTTCAAGGATGAAATTCTTTCTCTCGGCAAGCAATACGCTTATGCCGGGCAAAGTCTTGATGCTTCCCCGGAAGGGCAGCTGATGGAAAATAACTTGGTTGGCTTTGCTGCATATTTCAGCCGGAACCTGTCCAAAGAAGTTAAGAAGGGGCAAATGGTCAGGGCTGAAAAAGCATTGTTCTTGGGCGGTAAGCCACCGCTCGGCTACAAGGTAGTCAACCAGAAGTATGTCATTGATGAAGATTCCGCCGGGGCTGTCCGGATGATATTTGACTTATACAACCAGGATTACGGCTATACATTTATAATAATGAGCTTAAACAGCGCCGGCTATAAAACAAGCCGTGGCAAAAGCTTTGGAAAGAATTCTCTGCATGATATATTGTGCAATGAAATTTACAGAGGTACCTACACCTTTGGGAAACGCATTAAGATAATGGGAAAGTGCAATTCACATCGGTGGAATGAAAATCCATACCGGATTGAGAATGCTGTTCCGGCTATCATTAGTGACACGACATGGAAAATTACCAGAGGAAAAATGCAAAAAAGGAAAACGGCACCCGGAACTCTTTCCGCTAAGGTCCCCTATCTGCTCTCAGGACTTGTTGAATGCGGAGAATGCCATGGCAAAATGTCCGGCTATTCCAACGGCACAGAAAAGTATCCGTATTTCTGGTATAAGTGCTGCAACCAGAATAATCATGGTACGGACACCTGCCACATGGAAAAGGTAAAGAAGGAATATCTTGAGGATAAGGTAATCAGTTCCCTGATCAGCACGCTTACGCCAGCTTTTATTAAGAAGGTAATTGCCAGGTCCGCTGAAATGTATAACCAGATTAAATCGCAGAACGGCAGGAAGATAGCAGAACTGTCCAGCCGTAAGGCCAATGCAGTGAAGAAATTGAATAACCTTTACAGCGTGATAGAGAACGGTATAGCTGATGATTATGACCTGCGCAGGTTATCTTCCGTAAAAAGTGAAATAAGCTTCCTGGACGAAGAATTAGCAGCCTATAAGCATTCTCCGAACTTAATATCTGAAAATGTTTTATATAGCCAATGGTCAACGTTGCTGCACAACCTGAGAAATGAGATTAATCCTTACGCCCTCAAATCACTGCTGAGCCAGTTAATATCAAGAGTTGTGGTAACCCGGGAAAGGTTCTATGTAGATGTTTCGGACTTAGGGGCGGTAAGCATTGGCGCTACCAGATTAAAAAGTAAAAGGTCAATCCATATGGATTGACCTTTTTTTTATAAAGTTTTATGCTACGCTAACCTTCTTTTTAGAACTTCTTTCCAACATATAAACAAGGGCTAGGCAAGCTAAACCAATCATATCAGTAATAGCTCCCGGTGTAATAAGGGCAATTCCTCCGGCAAACAAAACCACTCTATGCCACAGCGGGCAATCGGTAACATAAAAACCTGTAATGGCTGAGCTAATGCCAATCATGCCCAAAACAGAGGAAATAATGGCCTGAGTTGCTGATATGAAGGTCACATTCACCAGAATTAACGATGGAGACAGTGCAAACACATAAGGAACCAGGAAAGCACCAATACCCAATCTCAAGGCCTGCATACCTGTCTTCATAGGATTGGCTCTGGCAATACCTGCTCCGGCAAAAGCAGCCAAGGCCACAGGGGGCGTAATATCAGCCACAATACCGAAATAGAACACAAACAGGTGCGCTGCCAAAGGATGAATCCCTACATGAATCAAAGCTGGTGCAGAAATAGTTGCCTGAATAATGTAATTGGCAGTGGTAGGAATACCCATGCCTAAAATTAAAGAACTCAGCATAGTGAAAAGCATGGTGAGGTAAACATTGCCACCGGCCAATTCTACTATATTACCGCCAATTTTCAATCCCAAGCCTGTCAGGGTGATAATGCCAACGATAATACCTGCAGCTGCGCAGGCAGCTGCTACCGGCAAAGCAGATCTGGCACCATCTTCCAGCCCATCTATAAGATCACGCAAGCCTAAACGTGTTTTGGGATTAATCATGGCAATAAGGATAATAAGTCCTACACCAAGCAAAGCAGCCAGCATAGGAGTGAACCCCACGGTCAACATTACGATAATGCCAACCAGCGGCAAAGACAAGTACCACTGATGGATTAATAGATGTTTCCAATCCGGCAACTTTTCTTTAGGAATACCTTTTAGTCCGGTTCTTTTGGCTTCCATATGTACGCTGATAAAAATACCTGTAAAGTACAGGAGAGCCGGAATAGCTGCAGCCTTCGCTATTTCCCAATAAGGAATATCCAGCATTTCCGTCATAACGAAAGCTGCTGCGCCCATAATAGGAGGCATCAACTGGCCACCTGTAGAAGCGGCAGCTTCTACAGCTCCTGCAAATTCAGGACGATAGCCTATGCTTTTCATCAAAGGAATGGTAACTGACCCAGTTCCTACTACATTGGCTACAGAGCTTCCGGAAATAGTACCTTGCAAAGCGCTGGAAACTACAGCTGCCTTAGCAGGTCCACCGGTAGCACTACCGGTAATACCGACTGCTACATTGGTCATCCAATCACCGATACCTGATTTTTTCAAGAAGGCTGCAAAAATCATGAACAGGAAAATAAAGGTTGAAGAAACATCCATTGGTATACCCAAAATACCTTCTGTCCCTAACCACTGGAAGGTAGTGATCCGACTTACGTAGAAACCCGGATGTGCCAAAAATCCCGGCATTTGCGGTCCAAAATAGGCATAAGTAAGGAAGATAACACCCATCATGGTAATAACGGTACCGGCTATGCGCCAGGTAGCTTCCAGCACCACCAAAACAGCAATAATAGATACTATGACATCAGTCTGGGAATAGTCTCCTGCTCTTTCTATAATGCCTTCATAACAAACGACATGATAGAGGGAGCAAAACGCGGCAAGGCCTGCCAGTATTAAATCATACCATTGGACTTGATCGGTCCTTTTCGCCCATTTGGCAGGATAGAGAAGAAAAATTAGAACTAACGCAAAACCCAGGTGAGGAGCACGCTGTAAGGTTGAAGGGAATGTGCCAAAAGCAGCTGTGTACAATTGTCCCAAGGACCAGATTACGCAAATGACAGTAACAAACTTTTTCCAGAATCCGCCTAAGCGTCTAAAGGAATAGTCAGCATCGTTCATCTGGGCAGCTATCTCTTCAGGGGTTAATTCTCTTTCCGTTCCAATTTTTTCTTCGATTTTATCTTCATGTTCCCCCTTTTCCAAAGACATCATCCTTCACCTCCTTTGTTTCAAAGTGTGATATTGCATCTACCTAATTACTATTCTTTGCTAATTTTGTTATTTAACCGGCATGATGTTATCAGGAATCTTAATATTCTTTTCTTTATAATATTTAACTGCACCGGAATGTAAAGGCGTACTAATACCATCCAAAGCTTTAGCTAAGTCGATATATTTGCCTGCTGCATGTGCGGCTGCAATTTCTTTATTATTCTCATAAAATGCCTTGGTCAAATCATAGATAACATCTTCCGAAACATCATCCTTGCAATACAAAGCACATTGCATGCTAATGGTCTGGGCTGCCTTATCATTTCCATAGGTGTGAGCAGGAATGGTAAACGGGGAAATAAAAGCATACTTAGCCTGTAATTTTTTCACATCATCATTACTGAACTCAATGATATTAACTTTACGCGCAGTAACTATATCGGTAATAGCAGAAGCCGGTACAGCCAATACGCCAAAGTTTGCATCCAAATGTCCATCCTTCATGCGGTTAGAAGCATCGCCAAAGCCAATATATTCAGGTTTAAATTCTGAGAACTGTAGTCCCAGGTCAGCAAATATGTCTTTAGCCAAAACTGCAGAACCACTTCCGGTAGGACCAACTGCCACGGTTTTGCCTTTTAAGTCAGCAATCGATTTAATATTGCTATTGGCATCAGCAACACCTTGCAAAACTTCCGGATAAACAACACCTATAGCTCTAACATGAGTGGTCTTACTCTTAAACACACCTTTGCCATTCCACGCATCTTCGGCAATGTTATTCATGGACATACCTATCTGTGCTTCTCCGGCATTAATACGCTTCATGTTCTCCACAGAAGCACCGGAAGCTTGTGCTGTTACTTTCACCTTATCCTTCAAATGATTGTTCCAGCTATTAGCAATAGCACCACCTAAAGCATAGTAGGTACCACCTGTAGATCCGGTTAACAGGAATAACTGAGCAGGTCCCTTGGAAGCAGCCGGTTTTGCACCATTACCACCGGCGGGAGCCGGCCCGGCAGGTCCGCAACCTGCCAATAACAAACTGCAAGCTAAAGCAGAAGAAACTAGTGATAGAAGAATATTAGACTTGGTTTTCATGAATACACACTTCCTTTCGTAAAGGTTAGCTTATAGATGGAAAATAGAACAACAAAGAAGCTGTTCTATTTCCCAACATCCAACAAGGTTTCAACACAAACAATCATTTATCACCCAGACATACAACCTTGCCATCTTTAACCATAACCATTTCATCAAAGACAACGGTAGGACGATAGAGAACCATATCAATATGTACCGTAGATCTAGCTGGTTGACCATAATAAAAACCATTACCCATAGCGATATGGCAAGTACCTCTTGCTTTCTTTTCCTCTTCAAAATCTCCATTAAACATGCAAGCAGGATTCAAGCCTAAACCGATTTCTGCAATATTATCACTATCTTTAACCTCAGCGATTTGTCTGCGAATTTCAGTACAAATCTTAGGATCTCCACCTACTACTTCGACAATCTTGCCACCTTCAATTTTCAATTCTACCGGAATAGTTGGGCAGCCATAGTAGCAAATAGGACCATCAACAACTAGCTTGCCATGGGTGGAACCAATAACAGGTCCCAGAGAAACTTCACCATCAGACCAGGCCATAGCATCGCCGGGATTACGTGCAATACCACATTCAATAATTGGTTCCATAGGATTCATATCCATGTACAAATCCGTGCCGGCAGGAGTGGTAACATGAGCCTTCTTTTTGCCTCTCCACAAAGCCTGCAGCCTTTCACCATCGGCATACACCTTCTCATAGTCTGCCAAAGCACCACCGCGGGTAAAGTTATCAATGCTACGCAAACAAATGGAGCACTCACGTAACTTCTTCTGATTCATTAGCTCTTTCAATCTGTTGTTATAAATTGCCGCTCCGGAAGCGGTGGTCATACCAATAAAGACATCGCAGGCTTCCATAGCCAACTCCAAGGTCTTCGGGAAAATAGTAGCTTTATCTTTTCCTCTGATTGGCATAATAGTAATATTGTATTCTGCCCCACATTTTAAAGCTGCTGCTGCTAAAGCATTGGCCATTCTCATATCAGTTTGAGGGTCAATAGCGATTAGAACCTCCTCGCCAGGTTTAACAGCCATCAAATTGGAAAGAATATAATCTGCTCTCTCAATGCATTCAATAATTCTGTTGTCTTCCATGCTTCAACACTCTCCTTTTTTTTATTTTTAAAAAGATAACCACAACCTTGCCTGATCATCTTGTTCTAAACTAATTTTAAGGCCTGCTTTTTTAAGCCACAATTCTTATACTAAAATCAAATGAGGTATAAATTTTTCTGAAAATTCAAAATATTATAAAAAGGGTTGATATGTCATAATTTTTACTTATAAAAAAAAGACACCTTACTCCAACATAATGTTGTTGTAAGATGTCTTTTCCTTTTTATGCAGTTATTCAATCCTGTTGTTCAGGCAAATCCGTCGGTAAAAACATTTGTAAAAAATCCTTCATGGCTTTTGTTACATACCGTTTTTTCTTGGTAGCTACCAAAATGGACCGTTTGGCCAGCGGGTCATCTATTTTATAATAACAAAGAGCAACCTGTTCATGATTTAAGCGTTTAGCCAAGGTGTCTCTGATAAAAACAGCTCCACACCCTGTGGACGAAGCAACCAGAACTGAGGTCAGTACTTGATCCATATCAAAAATGGCTTTAGGTACAAAACCGGCGTTTTTACAAAGATTACTGCCTCTGGCCCATTGGTCATTACCAGGCTTCATTCTGATAAAGGGAGAATCTTTAAATTTTAGCAAGGGTACGCCGGGAAAATTTTGTTTTAAATAATTTCTATTCTGAAAATCTATTTCTGATAACTTATAAGACGTAAGCTCCTCATTAATGGGCCAACTGGTAGGAACAGCCAAAAGAACATATTCCGATGCATAATAATACCTGTTTAAATTAGGTATGTCATCCGAGATGGCTGTTTCAAAAATTATATCTAAGGACTCGTCCTCAATACCCTTTAAAAGTTCCCTGACATTTCCCTCGTTAATTTCGACCTTTACATTAGGAAAGGTCTTATGAAATTCATTAATAAGATTGGGATAAACATAAGAACAAAAGTAAGAGGAGCCTCCTAGAACCAAATGTTTGGAAAGAGCCTTGTTGCTGTCATCAAAATACTTTTGCATATTATTGCCAAGCCGCAACATTTCCTCTGCGCATTTAATAAAATATTCCCCTGCCGGTGTTACGGTCAAAGGTACCGTATCTCTCTTAAAAATTGGCTGCCCAATCTGATATTCTAGTTTTTTTACCGCAGCACTAAGAGCGGGTTGAGAAATATTTAATACTTTAGCTGCCTTAGAAAAACTTTTTTCCTTATAGATAGTATAAACATATTTCATTTCGGTTAGCATGTTATCACGCTCCATAGGCCAGACAAAAAAGTATAAATTATGAGGAAATTTTCATTGAACCCTACTAACGAAAAAAATTGAAAACAAATAAAAAAACCATAGCCAGTAGGTATGCAACAACATAACATTGTAGCGCCATTACTGCAACCATGGTTGCATATACTATAGAACTTATACTGCCATAACACCTTTTACAGGTTGATTATAAACAGTCAAATTGTTTTTTGTCAATCTTTTTTTATGAAAAAACCTACCGTAGAATCGGTAGGTTTTTCTAAACATTAATATTTAACTTTCATAAGATACAAACCCTGCGCCGGCGCCGGCATTTCAATGGCATCACGGTCTTTTTCTTCCAAAAGCCGAGCAAAGTCCTGAGGGGTAATTTTTCCCTCTCCCACCTTCACCAAGGTTCCCACCAGGTTCCGTACCATACGATACAAAAAGCCATCGCCTGTAACAGTAAAGGTCAGTTCTTTGCCTTTTTGCCGCCACTTGGCCTGGCTAATAGTACGAACCGGATTTTTGTTAGCAGCCCCGGAATTACGAAACGTAGAGAAATCATGGGTTCCCAGCAAACAATCAGCAGCCTGTTGCATTTTTTCTACTGCCAAGTCGGACGAAATTTGCCAGGCATAGTGTTGCAAGCAGGGATCAGGTCTTGCTGTCAGCTTAATTTTATACTGATAGGTCTTTTGCACCGCATCATAACGAGCATGAAACGCCTCGTTAACACTCTCACCTTTTACTACCACAATATCTGTCGGTAGCAAATGATCTAAAGCCAGCGGCAACTTTTCCGCAGGAAATTTTGTTTTGCTTGTAAAGGATACTACCTGCCCCTGAGCATGTACTCCTGCATCAGTACGGCCGGCAGCCTGCAAATCAATTGTATCCTGCAAAAGCGTAGACAAAGCTTTTTCCAAAACCTGTTGTACACCTACACCATTTTTTTGTCTTTGAAAGCCATTATAGTTAGTGCCATCATAGGCTACCGTTAGCTTATAAGAGAACATAGCTTGCTTCCCCATTTCATAAACCCTATTATCACCAGCACTGCCAGCATGATAAAACCGGCTTCATAATCTGCTGCACCATAGCTTAATTGATGCATTCTAGTACGACCCTCACCGCCTCTATAGCATCTTGCTTCCATAGCAAGAGCCAATTCATCAGCACGGCGGAAAGAGCTGATAAACAACGGAATAAGGATGGGTAGCATATTTTTTGCTCTATTTATTATGTTACCGCTGGTAAAATCTGCTCCTCTGGCAATCTGAGCCTTCATGATTCTATCCGTTTCTTCCAACAGGGTAGGAATAAACCGCAGGGCAATGGTCATCATCATAGCCAGCTCATGAGCCGGTACTCCCACTCTTTTAAAAGGCTTCATTAAGTCTTCGATACCATCCGTAAGCACAATGGGAGACGTGGTTAAGGTCAGAATAGATGAAATCAAAAGCAAAAGAATGAGCCGCAAGGACATTTTGATGCCAAGTACAATGCCCTCTCTGGTGATATGAAAAACATACCAGCTCCACAAAGGTTCTCCCTGCCCGCTAAAAATATGTATGCCCAGCGTAAGAATAATAATAATCCAAAGTGGTTTAATGGTTTTGATAAGTAGTCCCATGGATATTTTTGACACCAGGCCCACCAAGAGAACAAAGGCCAACAGCAAACCATAAGACAAAGCACTTTCTGCCATAAAAATAGTCACCATAAACACAAACGTGGCTATTATTTTAGTTCTGGGATCCAATCTATGTACAAAGGAATTACCTGGATAATATTGACCTAAAGTAATATCTGTCAGCATTAGTTCCACCCCTTTGCCTTTTTAATAGCCGTTACCAGCTCGTCCTTGGTAAGAGGCACACCCTCTATAGCAAGACCGTGTTCCTTTAGCTCAGAAGTCAGCTTAACGCTTTCAGGAACATCTACCATGGCCTGCGTCAAATCTGCTCTGGCCTTTAGAAAAATGTCGGTAGTCTTACCGTCCAGGCACAACTCACCATGAGACATGACTAAAATTCTTTGGGCATACAGAGCTGCCTCTTCCATGCTATGAGTAATAAGGATAATACCTATTTGACGACTGCGAAAAATTTCCATCAGCTGCTCAAAAACAGTATCTCTGCTTTTTGGATCCAAACCGGCACTGGGCTCGTCTAAAATCAAATAATCTGATTCCATGGCAAAAATACCTGCCATAGCCACTCTCCTCATCTGTCCGCCGGACAGCTGGAAAGGGGAACGATTGGCAAAGGTAGCAAAATCCAAAGCCACTACTTCCATAGCTCTGCGCACTGCTCCATCTACCTCTTCCACTGTTTTACCCTGATTTCTTGGTCCAAAAGCAATATCTTCGTAAACAGTCTCTGCAAAAAGTTGCTCCTCCGGATATTGGAAGACCATTCCTACCTTCTGACGGGCAGATTTGGCTTTTGGAGACTTTTCGTTCACATCGACACCATCTATGCATACTTGTCCCTTGGAAGGCTTTAAAAGCCCCGCAATGTGTTCTGCCAAGGTAGACTTGCCACTACCTGTTTGACCTATAACAGCCACAAACTCCCCTTTAGCTATAGTCAGGCTTACATTCTTGAGCGCCTGCTGAGCAAAAGGAGTTTTGGGTGTATATGTATATGACACATTCTTTATTTCAATGGACATAAAGCCTCCACCAGTTCTTCGTGAGTGATTATATGAGAGGAAAGCTTTGGCGCAAAAGGAGAAAGCTCTCTTGCCACCTCTGCTGCCAAGGGCACTTCCAAGCCTAATTGTTTCAGCTTATCAACTTGGGTAAACACCTCTTGAGGACTCCCCTGAAAAGCAATCCTTCCGGCATTCATTACCACAGTACGATCGGCTAAAATAGCCTCTTCCATTCTATGAGTAATATAGACAATCGTAATATGCTTTTCTTTGTTAAGCCTTACTACTGTTTTAACTATTTCCTGTCTGCCAACGGGGTCTAACATAGCCGTTGGTTCATCAAAAATAATGCAGCTGGGTTCCAAGGCTAAAATACCTGCAATGGCAATTTTCTGCTTTTGCCCGCCTGATAAACGATGGGGAGCTTGGTGACTATAGGCTGACATGCCAACTACCGCCAAGGCCGCCTTGACTCTCGGAGCAATTTCCGCAGATGGCACACCAATGTTTTCCAACCCAAAAGCTACATCTTCCTCTACAATGGCAGCCACTATCTGATTGTCAGGATTTTGAAAAACCATACCAACCTGCTGCCGTATCTTCCAATGATTCTCTTCCTTTTTTGTATCGTAGCCTGCCACTTCACAACTACCCTCAGTTGGTATCAGTAAGGCATTAAAATGTTTAGCCAGCGTGGATTTACCGCTACCATTTGAACCAATGATAGATACAAACTCTCCTTGGTTAATAGTAAGGTCTATACCATCTAGAGCGGTGAACTCATTATTCTGTCCGTCCAGATAACAATGTTTTAAGTTTTTGGTCACAATAATCGGTTCCATAACTTACCTCCACGAAGTTATATTATATATGGAAAAGCACCACCTAGTCAAATAGCGAAGTTAACTAATTTTGTCCATCTTTCCAGCTATATCTTTTCATGGTATAATGAGCCTACTCAGCAGTAAAAACGAAGTTAAAACAAAATAAAAAATAAGGAGTGAATGAACATGATTAATAAAGAACGTCTCCTGCACAAATTTCTTGAGTATGTCCAAATTGACAGCGAATCCAGCAACGAAAAAGCCATGGGGGAACAGTTAGTAAAAGATTTAACAGCCTTGGGCCTGGAAGTCCATACTGACCAAGCCGGTACTAAATGTGGCTCTAACGGCTTTAACGTTTACGCCCGTTTAAAGGGAACCTTGGCAGGGGAACCTCTCATTTACTCCTCACACATGGATACTGTGGTACCAGGTGTAGGTGTTAAACCGCAAATTAAAGATGGCATCATTTACTCTGACGGAACCACTGTTTTAGGGGGAGACGACAAATCAGGCATCGCTGCCATTATGGAAGCTCTCACTACCATTAAGGAAAACGGCCTACCCTGCCATACCGTCGAGGTCGCTTTCTCGATTGGCGAAGAAACCGGCATGCTTGGTGCTAAGAACATGGACTACAACTGGTTTACTGCCAAGAAAGCTGTAGTATTGGACCATGGCGGAGAAATCGGCAATATGGTTAATAGAGGTCCCGGACAATTAAAACTGTTTGCTACTGTCATCGGTCGTGCTGCTCATGCCGGCCTGGCTCCTGAGAAAGGCATTAGTGCCATACAAGTAGCCGCTAAGGGTATTGCCCAAATGCAACTGCTCCGCATTGACGAGGAAACCACCTGCAATATCGGTACCTTTAAATCCATAGGAGCAACTAATATTGTTCCTGCCAAGGCTGAAATCATCGGTGAAATCAGAAGTCGTAATTTAGACAAGCTTAATGCTCATGCCAATTCTTTAGTACACTGTCTACAAAAAGCCTGTGACGAAGCCGGTGCCACTTTAGAGTGTGAATTAAGAACCAATTACTCCAGCTTTAACGTGCCTGAGGATGATCCCTTCCTCCAACGCCTTACCAAGGTTTATGAAGCCCTTGGCTGTCCCGTAGAAATTGAAGCCGGCGGCGGTGGCTCTGATGCCAATATTTTTGCTTTACACGGTATCACGCCCATTATTGTAAGTACAGGTATGACCAATGTTCATACCACTCAAGAGCTGCTCAAAATCAGTGATCTGGAAAAAGCCGGTGAATTCGTTTTCGGCCTCATGACCAGGGAATAAAACCATCCCCGTTCTAAATGTTGTCAACACAAAAAAATAACCTGCACAAAGTGCAGGTTATTTTTTATTTTACTAACTCCAAAATTGCCATGTCAGCAGCATCGCCGCGACGAGGTTCAGTCTTCAAAATACGAGTGTAACCGCCGTTACGATCCTTGTACTTGGGAGCAATTTCCTCAAACAGCTTTTTGGTTGCTTCTTCATCTACGAGAAAAGCAAGAACTTGACGACGAGCATGTAAATCACCCTGTTTTGCCAGAGTAATCAATTTAGCAGCTAAGCCACTAATTTCCTTGGCTCTAGTCTCAGTAGTTTCAATTCTCTCCTTTTTGAAGAAGGCGGTCATAATACTACGGAACATTGCTTTACGGTTGCTGGAATTGCGACCTAATTTTCTGTATGCCATTTTCCATCCTCCTTCTGTTATTCTACGTCTGGCTTACGTAAATGCAAGCCTAGATCATCTATTTTCTTCTTTACCTCTTCCAAAGACTTACGCCCTAAGTTGCGTACGCAAATTAGTTCATCTTCGGTTTTATTAACAATGTCTTCAACGGTGTTGATATTGGCTCTTCTTAAACAATTGTTGGAACGAACAGTCAAATCCAGGTCATCGATAGACAATTGCAGTACGGAAGGTTTCCCTTCTTCTTCACCGGTCTTGTTCATGGCGTCATCACCTTGGATGCGCGGTACGTTGGTGGTCTTGAAAAGATCCAAGTACTTCACAAGAATCTCAGCTGCAGAAGTTACAGCCTCAGCGGGAGCGATACTGCCATCGGTCCAAACCTCTAAGGTAAGCTTATCATAGTTGGTGACATTGCCTACACGAGTATCTGTTACGCCGAACTTAACTCTGGTAATAGGAGAATAAATAGAATCCACAGGAATAAAACCAATTGGTTGATCCTTAGTCTTATTCTTATCAGCAGAAACATAGCCTCTGCCCACATCAACAAAAATGTCCATGTTGAGCTTAGCGCCCTTATCCAAAGTAGCAATATGCAGCTCCGGATTTAGAACTACTGTTTCTTCGTCACAAGCGATATCTGCGCCGGTTACTTCTTTTTCACCGATACAGCTGATATGGAATACCTTCGGTTTAATCTCACTGGTTTCAGTGAGATCAATTTTAAAGCACAAGGCTTTAATATTTAAAACGATATCTGCAACATCTTCTCTGATTCCCTTAATGGTAGAAAATTCATGTAACACACCATCAATCTTAATACCTGTAACTGCCAAGCCAGATAAGGAAGAAAGAAGAACGCGACGCAGGCTATTTCCTAAAGTAATTCCATAGCCCCTTTCCAAAGGCTCCCAAACAAATTTGCCGTAACGTCCATCAGCAGCAATCTCATTGGTAACCATCTTGGGTTTTTCTATTTCTATCATGCGAAAGCCTCCTTTTGCGCATTACCACAATACGCTTTATATATGGTGGCAAACAGTATGTTATTTAGAATACAACTCGACAACCAAATGTTCCTCAATGGGAATATCGATTTCTTCACGAGTCGGGAATCTATCTACTGTGCAAGAAAGTTTTTCAGCATTCAAAGTCATCCAGGCAGGAACGCTTTGTTTAGCCAAAACCTCTGCTTTACCCTTGAAGTATTCTTTATCACGGCTGTTATCCATAACGGAAACAACATCGCCTGCTTTTACAACAGCAGATGGAATATCCAAGCGCTTACCATTCACGGCAATGTGCCCATGGCTAACCAATTGACGTGCTTGACGGCGAGTACTTGCTAAACCCATACGATATACAACATTATCAATTCTGCGCTCTAAAAGAACGAGAAGATTTTCGCCGGTGATTCCTTCCATTTTCTTGGCCTTATCATAAATGCCACGGAATTGTCTTTCCAGAATACCATAAACGAATTTTAGCTTTTGCTTTTCGGTTAATTGATTACCGTACTCGCTCTTCTTACGCATTGATTTCTTTGGTTCACGGTTAGATTCTTTAGCTACTCCTACGAATGCAGGAGATAATCCTAAAGTTCTGCATCTCTTTAACACAGGTGCTCTATCAATAGCCATCTAAATTTTCACCTCCATTATACCCTTCTACGTTTAGGTGGACGACAACCATTGTGCGGAATTGGAGTTACATCTTTAATAGAATCAACTTCCAGTCCTGCAGCTTGCAAAGCACGAATTGCTGCTTCACGACCTGCGCCCGGTCCCTTAACAAATACTTCAATTTTCTTCAAACCATGCTCCATTGCAGCCTTAGCAGCTTGTTCAGCGGCCATTTGGGCAGCAAAAGGAGTGCTTTTACGAGAACCTCTAAAGCCCATACCACCTGCAGAAGCCCAGGACAAAACTGCTCCGGACATATCAGCTATGGTAACGATGGTGTTATTAAAAGTAGAACGAATATGTGCTACTCCGGATTCTACATTCTTACTTACTTTACGTTTGGTACGAACAACTTTTTTACCAGCCACTCGTCTAATCCCTCCTTAAAATATTATTTCTTGCTACCTGCTGCCTTTTTCGGACCCTTACGAGTACGAGCATTATTTTTGGTGTTTTGACCACGAACAGGAAGTCCTGCACGATGTCTACGACCGCGATAGCAACCAATTTCCTCTAGTCTCTTAATATTCAGTGATTCTTCACGACGAAGGTCACCTTCAATTTTGTAACCATGGTCAAGGGTTTCACGGAGCTTAGAAATCTCAGACTCGGTTAAATCTTTAACACGAGTATCTGGGTTAATTCCTGTTTTCGTTAATATTTCACGAGAAAGAGTAAGACCAATACCAAAAATATATGGTAGTGCATATTCAATACGCTTATCTCTCGGCAAATCAACGCCGGCAATACGTGCCATTAACAAGCACCTCCTTTTTTATCCTTGTCTTTGCTTATGTTTAGGATTTTCGCAAATTACCATTACGCGGCCTTTGCGTTTAATTATTTTGCATTTCTCACACATCTTTTTTACAGACGGTCTAACTTTCATAATAAACCTCCTATTGCCAGAGCTGTTATTTAAAACGGTAGGTGATCCTACCACGATTTAAGTCGTAGGGTGTTAGCTCTACAGTTACCTTATCTCCGGGCAAAATCTTAATAAAATTCATACGAATCTTACCGGAAATGTGTGCCAAGATTTCATGATCATTAGATAATTTTACCTTGAACATGGCATTTGGCAAAGACTCTAAGATTGTACCTTCAACCTCAATTGCATCTTGTTTGGACATGTTAAAGTTACCTCCTTATTCCTTTACCGCTGCAACGACTTCAGCGTACACCTTATCAATGGGCTGAGTTCCGTCAACTTCTTTGTACACACCTTTGTTTTGGTAATATGCGATGAGAGGAGCTGTTTGGTTGTGATAAGCTTCCAAACGTTTAATTACTGTTGCTTCCTTGTCATCATCACGTTGATACAAAACCCCGCCGCATTTATCACACTTGCCCTCAACCGCTGGAGGATTAAAGGTCACATGATAAGTAGCTCCGCAAGTCTTGCAAATACGTCTGCCTGTTACTCTCTTTACCAGGTTAGCATCAGGCACGGCAATGTTAACTACTGCAGTTAACTTCAGTTTTAAATCTTTCAGAATACCATCTAAAGCAACAGCCTGATCTTTAGTTCTGGGAAATCCGTCCAAAATAAAACCTTTGCCACAATCCGGTTGAGCTAATCTTTCCTTCACAATACCAATGGTAACTGCGTCAGGAACAAGTCCACCGGCGTCCATATATTTTTTGGCTTCTTTTCCAAGCTCTGTCCCATTTTTTACAGCCGCACGGAACATATCTCCCGTTGAAATGTGCAGAACTGAAAAATCAGCAACTAATTTTTCTGCTTGGGTTCCTTTACCCGCACCCGGAGGTCCCATCAATAGAATATTCATAGTGCCACTCTCCTATTTCATAAAGCCCTGATAGTGTCTCATAAGAACTAGGGACTCTACTTGTTTCATTGTATCGAGGGCTACGCCAACTACGATTAACAGAGCTGTACCTCCGAAATAAATTCCGGAAATGCCCGTAATCCAAACAATGATGTTAGGCATCACGGCAATGAAAGCCAGGAATATAGCACCTGCTAAAGTTATTCTAGTCATTATCTTATCCAAATAATCAGTTGTTGGTTTACCAGGTCTCATACCGGGAATAAAGCCACCAAACTTCTTAATGTTGTCTGACATATCTGCTATGTTGAGGCTTACGGCCGTATAGAAATATGTGAAGAAGATAATTAATAAAACATAAACTGTGGTTTGTAAAGGTGAACCCCATTGAAAATAGCCGGCAATTTTTTGTACCCAGGGTACTTTAATAAACTGAGCTATCGTTATAGGGAACATCAATACGGAAGAAGCAAAAATAATAGGAATAACGCCAGCTTGGTTAACCTTTAAAGGAATGTAGCTGGTATGACCACCATACATCTTGCGACCCACAATTCTCTTAGCGTATTGCACAGGAACTTTCCTGTGGGCAATAGTGATAGCTACAACAAAAGCAACCATCAAAAGAGCAATTACTGCGAATAAAATGATGTTTAAGATACTAATTGTTCCGGCATTTAAATACTGGAACATGGTATGCAAACCATCCGGCAGACGGGAAACGATACCTGCGAAGATGATTAAGGAAATACCATTTCCTATGCCTCTTGCGGTGATCTGCTCGCCAATCCACATTAAGAAAATCGTACCTGCAGTTAAGGTAATGGTAATCATAGCATAAGAGAAAAAGCCAGGATTGTTAATAGCTGCTCTCAAACCATAAGCCATACCAACTGCTTGGATAACACCAAGACCAACTGCTGCATAACGGTTTATCTTGTTGATTTTTTGCATTCCCTCTGCCCCTTCTTTTGACCATTGTTCCAAGGAAGGAATAACTACTGTCAAAAGTTGAGTAATAATGGAAGCATTGATATAAGGGGTAATGCTCATAGCAAAAATAGAGAATTTACTTAATGCGCCACCGGAAAACATATCTAACAAACCGAAAAGATTACCGCTGGTGAAAAGTCTCTCTATCATAGCCGCGTTAACCCCTGGAACAGGGATGTGTGTTCCAGCCCTAAATACGACAAACATGGCTAACGTAAATAATACTTTCCGCCTAAGTTCCGTAATCTTGAAAATATTGTTGAGGGCTGATAACAATTAAATCACCTCTATTTTCCCACCGGCAGCAACGATTTTTTCCTCAGCACCCTTGCTAAAGCCCATAGCCTTTACGGTAAGTTTCTTCTTTAGCTCACCATATCCAAGAATACGAACGCCATCGCGAATATTCTTAACAAGACCGGACTCAATCAGAGTAACAGGATCAACTTCTGTGCCATCTTCAAAACAATTTAAATTGCCCACATTAACTTCAGCGTAGGCAACACCAAATTTATTATGGAATCCACGCTTTGGAACGCGCAAATATAAAGGTTTTTGACCACCCTCGAAACCAGGGCGCTTAACGCCGCCAGAACGAGCATGTTGGCCTTTTGAACCTTTGCCTGCAGTTTTACCCAAACCGGAACCGATACCACGACCTGGACGGACGTGTTTCTTTCTAGAACCGGGTGCGGGAGATAATTCATGCAAATGCATTTACAGCACCTCCTTATTTAAGCTTTCACTTCTTCTACCTTCACCATGTGTTCAACTTTGTGAATCATGCCGCGAATAGTAGGTGTATCTTCTTGTACTACACTAGTACGAATTTTACCTAAACCCAATGCCTTAACGGTAAGTTGTTGATCTTTCTTAAAACCGATTAGGCTGCGAGTTAGCGTAATTTTAATTTTTGCCATAATAAGCAGCCTCCTAGTCTAATAATTCTTCTACAGTCTTACCACGTAATGCAGCTACATCTTTAATGTTCTTCAAGGATTGTAAGCCTTGGATGGTAGCACGTACTACGTTATTGGGGTTATCGGAACCTTGGCTCTTGGTCAAGATATCACGAACACCGGCTAATTCCAATACCGCACGAACAGGACCACCGGCGATAACTCCGGTACCTTCCATAGCAGGTTTTAAGAATACTTTGCCAGCGCCATAAACACCAATTACTTCATGAGGAATGGAAGTTCCCTTCAAAGGAACGCTCACGATGTTCTTCTTTGCGTCGTCAACGCCCTTACGAATTGCTTCAGGGACTTCAGCAGCCTTACCCAGGCCCATGCCTACATGACCGTTTTCATCACCAACGACAACCAAAGCAGAGAAAGAGAAACGACGTCCGCCTTTTACAACTTTAGCAACACGGTTGATGAATACGACTTTTTCTTTAAAGCCATCATCTTGTTTTTCGAAATTCGGCACTTTTTTTCCTCCTCCTCTTAAAATTCTAAGCCAGCTTCACGAGCTGCTGCAGCCAATGCTGCTACACGACCATGGAATAAATAACCGCCACGATCAAAAACTACAGTTTTAATACCTTTAGCAATTGCCTTTTGAGCAATCTCAGTTCCTACTGCCTTTGCAGCTTCTACATTGCCACCATACTTTTCCTTGCTGGCCTTTTCAATAGAGCTTGCAGAAACAATAGTTTCGCCTGTTTCATCGTTAATAATCTGAGCATAAATATTGCTAAGACTACGATAAACATTTAAACGGGGCTTTTGTGCAGTCCCAATTATATTTCTTCTCATACGTAAGTGTCTTTTTTGACGAGTTACGTTTTTATCTTTCTTGTTAAGCAAGAGATTCACTCCTTCCTTTCAAACTATTTCTTAGCAGTTCCGCCCTTAGCGCCTGCCTTGCCGACCTTACGAGCAACATATTCGCCTTCGTATCTGATACCTTTGCCTTTATAGGGCTCGGGAGGACGAATACTTCTAATCTCAGCAGCAACAGCACCAACAGCCTCTTTACTAATACCACTAACAACAATCTTGTTAGGAGCCGGAACATCGAAAGAAATACCGGCAGGTGGATCCATAACCTTAGGATGAGAGAAGCCCAAAGTAAAGTTAATTGCCTTACCTTGTTTAGCAGCACGATAACCAACACCTTGGATATCCAAAGTCTTAGTATAACCGTCAGTTACACCAACAATCATGTTGTGAATAAGAGTACGGGATAAACCATGCAAGCTACGATTTTGTCTTTCATCGTTAGGACGGCTAACAATTATTTGGCCATCTTTTTGTTCAATCTTCATTTCTGGTCTGATTTGACGAGTTAATTCGCCTTTAGGTCCCTTAACGGAAACCAAGTTATTTTCAACCTTTACTGTTACACCAGCGGGAACAATAATGGGAGCATTACCGATTCTTGACACTACAAGCACCTCCTGTCTTTAGAAGTTATTACCAAATGTATGCTAATACTTCGCCACCTAAACCAGCTTTACGGGCAGCTTTATCAGTCATAATACCTTTGGAAGTAGAAATTACTGCAATACCTAAGCCTCCTAAGACTCTAGGTAATTGATCTTTTTGAGTGTATACTCTAAGACCTGGTTTAGAAATACGTTTCATACCGGAAATAACTTTTTCCTTATTAGCGCCGTATTTCAGGATTACGCGGATCATGTTTTGCTTGTTGTCCGCAATGACTTCATAATCTTTTATAAATCCTTCGCTTTTCAAAATCTCAGCAATAGCAGTTTTGATTTTGGAGCCGGGGACTTCAACTTTATCGTGATGAACTGAATTAGCATTACGAATTCTCGTAAGCATATCAGCAATCGGGTCGGTCATAACCATTCTTCAATACCCTCCTTCCTAATAGTCGTTCTTACCAGCTAGCCTTTGTTACACCGGGAATATCACCTTTGTAGGCATACTCTCTGAAACAAATACGGCATAGTCCAAACTTGCGCATATAACCATGAGGTCTACCGCAAATCTTGCAACGATTATATTTACGAACCTTAAACTTAGGTTCAGCTTTCCATTTTTCAATAAGAGCTGTTTTAGCCAATTTATTCCCTCCTTAACTATGCACTAAACGGCATGCCGAGAAGTCTTAATAATTCTTTTGCTTCTTCGTCAGTCTTAGCAGTTGTAACAACAATGATATCCATTCCGCGGACCTTTTCTACCTTATCGTATTCAATTTCCGGGAAAATCAATTGTTCTTTCATACCAATGGAATAATTGCCACGTCCATCAAAGGACTTGGGATTAACACCTCTAAAGTCACGTACACGGGGCAATGCCAAGTTCATGAATTTATCCATGAATTCATACATACGTTTACCGCGCAGGGTAACCTTAACGCCAATAGGCATTCCTTCACGTAATTTAAATGCTGCAATAGATTTCTTAGCTTTAGTAATAATAGGTTTTTGACCAGAAATCATAGTTAAGTCTGCTACAGCAGAATCTATAGCTTTGCTGTTGGTAACAGCGTCGCCACAGGCAATGTTAATAACGACTTTATCCAATTTAGGAATTTCGTTAACATTTTTATAATTGAATTTATCCATCAAGCCTTTTACGACTTCAGATGTATATTTCTCTTGTAATCTTGATGCTGCCATTCATAATCCTCCTTCCCGGAATATTATTTATCTATTACCTCTCCGCATTTCTTGCAGGCTCTGGCAAAGCCACCTGCTACGGCAATCTTCTTTACACGTGTGGGCTTGTTGCAAGCCGGGCACACTAACATGACATTGGAAGAAGCAATTGCAGCTTCTTTAGCAATGATGCCGCCTTGAGGATTGGTCTGAGATGGTTTAGTGTGACGCTTAACTTTGTTAACGCCTTCAATAACTACCTTAGATTTCTTGGGCAATGCTTGAATGATCTTACCTTGCTTGCCTTTATCTTTACCAGCCAATACCACTACGGTATCACCTTTTCTAACATGCATTTTTAATGCAGTAGCCATGTTCAAAACACCTCCTTATGAGTGCAAATTTTAAATTAGAGCACTTCCGGTGCTAAGGAAATAATCTTCATATAATCCTTATCTCTTAATTCACGAGCAACCGGTCCAAAGATACGAGTTCCAACAGGACTCTTGTCATCTTTAATAAGTACTGCTGCATTTTCATCAAAACGAATATAAGAACCGTCAACACGACGTTTACCTTTTACGGAACGAACTACAACGGCCTTCACTACTTCACCCTTTTGGACAACGCCACCGGGTGATGCATCTTTAACAGAAGCAACAATGACATCTCCAATGTTAGCATATTTGCGATAAGAACCGCCTAACACACGGATGCACATAATCTTTTTTGCGCCAGTGTTGTCGCCAACATTCAAAACGGTTTGTTGTTGTATCATGGTCTTTCCCTCCTTTGCCAAGTTGCCTTAGCAAACAATTTATTTTGCACGCTCAATAACTTCTACTACACGCCAGCACTTTTCCTTGGATAAGGGGCGAGTTTGCACAATCTTAACGGTATCGCCAATATGTGCTTCATTTTTTTCGTCATGAGCTTTAAATTTAATGGTGCGTTTAATGCCTTTTTTGTAAAGAGGATGTTGAATCAAACGTTCGATAGCAACAACAACGGTCTTTTGCATTTTGTCGCTTACGACTTTACCAATACGGCTAACGCGCATATTTCTCTCTTCAGCCACGAGATATTTCCTCCTTCGCTAGACTCTACTTTCTTCATTAAGCGTTAATTTCACGTTGACGTTGAATGGTCTTTATACGAGCAATGGATTTTTTTACTTCCTTAATCTTCATAGGATTTTCACATTGTCCGGTAGCCATTTGAAAACGTAAATTAAAAAGTTCGTCTTTCAAGCCAGCTAACTTTGTATCCAATTCAGTTTCAGACATTTCTTTAATTTCAGATGTTTTCATTAAGCTTCACCACCTACTCCATTTTCTCTTGCGGTGACTTCGGCATCTAATTGAGCTTTGGAAACGAATCTTGTTTTAATAGGTAACTTGTTACCTGCAAGACGCATAGCTTCTTTAGCTATATCTTCAGTTACGCCGTTCATTTCGAACAGAACGCGACCTGGTTTCACTACTGCAACCCAATACTCAGGATTACCTTTACCGCTACCCATACGGCTACCAGCAGCTTTCTTAGTTACTGATTTGTCAGGGAATATTTGAATCCAAACCTGACCACCACGTTTAATATAACGTGTCATTGCAATACGGGCTGCTTCTATTTGACGATTGGTAATCCAAGATGGTTCCAAAGCAACTAGACCATAATCACCATGAGCCACTCTATTACCACGCATAGCACGACCGGTCATACGGCCTCTATGTTGTTTACGGTGTTTTACTCTCTTTGGTAATAACATTATTTTGTGCCTCCTTCTTGAACTTCAGGGGCAGCTTGCTTTGCTTGTTTAGCTTGTTTTGCTACCTTGGTTTCAGGAAGTACTTCACCTTTGTAAATCCATACTTTAATACCAATACGTCCGTAAGTGGTATGTGCTTCTGCAGTACCATAATCAATATCTGCGCGCAAAGTATGTAGAGGAATACTACCCTCACGATAGCTTTCGCTTCTAGCAATTTCAGCTCCACCTAAACGACCGCCGCAAGTAATCTTAATACCCTTTGCGCCTAGACGCATGGTACGAGTTACGCTTTGTTTCATTGCTCTACGGAAAGCAATACGGCGCTCTAACTGAGAAGCAATATTTTCAGCAACCAAGGTTGCATCCATATCGGGAGTTTTGATCTCTACGATATTAATATCAACATTGCTATCGGTGAATTGTTTCAATTCGTTCTTCAAAACTTCAATGTTGCTGCCTTGACGGCCAATTACCATACCCGGTTTAGCAGTATAAATTGAAATACGAGTCTTTTGAGCGGCTCTTTCAATTGTAATGCGGGAAATTCCGGATAGCATCAGTTTTGCTTTGATATATTCACGAATCTTAATGTCTTCTAATAAATATTTTTCATAGTCTTTATCGGCAAACCATTTGGAATCCCAATCCTTAATGACGCCGACTCTAAAACCATGTGGATTAACTTTTTGACCCACTATAGTTTCCCTCCTTTATCCAGGATATTATTTTTCGTTAACGGCAACAGTTACATGACTGGAGCGTTTCAAAATTTTAAATGCCTGTCCACGAGAACGTGGATGAATTCTCTTCAAGGTAGGACCTTGATTAACATAAGCGTTGGAAACAATTAAGTTGTCAACATTCATGTCATAATTATGTTCTGCATTTGCAACAGCAGAGCGCAATACCTTTTCAATAACCTCAGAACCAACTTTAGGAGTGTACTTGAGGATTGCGAATGCTTCGTTCACAGATTTACCACGAATCAGGTTGATAACGATTCTCAACTTACGCGGAGCAATGCGAACATATTTGGCTATAGCCTTTGCTTCTTCCATCGTATTTTATCCCCTTTCTCCTCTTATTTAGCAGCAGGAGCAGCAGCGCCTGCGGCCGGTGCAGCACCAGCAGCTGGAGCAGCACTACCTGCAGCAGCAGCTTCAATAGCTGCGTTTTTATCACCATGCCCCTTAAACAAACGAGTAGGAGCAAATTCACCAAGTTTATGACCTACCATATCTTCGGTGATATACACAGGCACATGCTTATGACCGTCATGAACGGCAATAGTATGACCTAAGAATTCAGGAAGAATAGTAGAGCTGCGAGACCAAGTCTTAATGACTTTCTTCTCTTTAGCAGCATTTAATGCTTCTATTTTCTTTAGAAGACTTTCTTGGACATAAGGTCCCTTTTTTATAGATCTGGACACTATGTATGCCTCCTTTCAAAGAGTCAATTATTTATTTCGTTCTACGTTTTAAAATCAATGCAGTAGAAGCTTGTTTCTTCTTTCTGGTACGAGTACCATAAGCGCATTTACCCCAAGGAGTAACAGGACGCTTGCGACCTACAGGAGAGTGGCCTTCGCCGCCGCCATGTGGATGGTCGTTCGGGTTCATTGCTACACCACGGTTTGCAGGACGGATACCCAACCAACGAGTACGACCAGCTTTACCAAGGGTGATGTTTTCATGGTCTAAGTTACCAATTTGACCGATGGTAGCGCGGCAGTTGATGTGAACCTTGCGCAATTCACCGGAAGGCATACGGAGTAATGCATACTCTCCTTCTTTAGCCATTAATTGGATACCTGCACCGGCACTACGAGCCAATTGGCCGCCCTTGCCGATCTTCATCTCTACATTGTGGATCATGGTACCAAGAGGAATGTTTGCCAAAGGCAATGCATTACCAACCTTAATATCAGCAGTGGTACCGCTTACGATAACGTCCCCAACCTTTAAACCTTCCGGAGCCAGGATGTAACGTTTGTCGCCATCAGCATAGTTTAACAATGCGATGTTAGCGCTACGGTTTGGATCATATTCAATAGTAGCAACCTTTGCAGGCACATTATCTTTATTACGTTTAAAATCAATAATACGATATTGTCTCTTATGTCCCCCGCCTTGGTGACGGACAGTCATCTTACCGGTATTATTACGGCCGGCATTCTTGTCCAACTTTGTTACTAAAGGACGATGGGGCTTATCCGTTGTAATTTCTTCAAAAGTAGACACTGTAATAAAGCGTCTGGAATGAGAATACGGATTAAAGCTTTTTATAGCCATTATTTTACCTCCTTAAATAAGAATTACATTCCTTCGAATACAGGAATTGTATTGCCTTCAGCCAGCTTTACAATTGCCTTCTTGTAATCGGAACGTTTGCCTTCATATTTGCCCATGCGTTTTTTCTTTCCCAAAACGCGGACAGTATTTACGCTTAGAACTTTTACCTTGAAGATTTCTTCAACAGCTTGTTTAATCTCAATCTTGCTTGCTTCTAAGGCAACAACGAAAGCGTATTTATTTTCTTGCATCAGAGCGGAAGTTTTTTCCGTTACTAGTGGTCTTAATAATACATCACGAGGATTAGCAGCCATTATGCAAGCACCTCCTCAATCTTAGCAATAGCATCTTTAGCCAACAAAACCTTATCAGCATTCAAGATGTCAAATACGTTCAAGCAGTCATTAGAAAGAGCTTTTACCTTTTCAATGTTACGAGAAGATTTTTCAATGTTCTCATTTTCACCATCGGTAATAATAAGAGCTTTCTTTTCTACTGCTTCAAAACCTTTCAGCATTTCCAGAGCATTCTTAGTTTTTGCTTCAGCAAAAGTTAAACCATCAACTACAACTAATTCTCCGGCAGCTACCTTTGCGGACAAAGCGCAACGGATAGCTAGACGACGTGCCTTACGAGGCATATCCTTGGCATGACTTCTTGGTTGAGGACCAAAAGTTACACCACCGCCAACCCATAAGGGAGAACGGATGGAGCCTGCACGAGCACGGCCTGTTCCTTTTTGTTTCCAAGGTTTCTTACCACCGCCGCGAACCATACCGCGGGATTTGGTAGCATGAGTACCTTGACGTTCATTAGCTTGTTGCATAACTACTGCTTGGTGTACAACAGCTTCATTAAATTCTACGCCAAATACGTAGTCCATTAATTCTATTTCTTCACCGGTTGCTTTACCGGTAATATCATATACTGACAACTTCGGCATTTAAACGCCCTCCTTTCTTTCTCTCTTCTTATTTCTTGGATGCTTTTACCACATCAGGTTTTACGGTTTCTCTCAATACCAGGAAAGTTCCTGCAGCACCGGGAACGGAACCCTTAACCAAAATAAGATTGCGGTCTACATCAACTTTAGCAATGGTTAAACGCAGCACAGTTGCATTAGTGCCACCCATACGACCAGGTAATTTCTTACCTTTGATTACTCTACCACCAGGACCGGAATATCTAGGTCCCATAGAACCAGCTTCACGATGGGATTTAGAACCATGCTTCATTGGTCCGCGAGCGAAATTGTGACGCTTAATAGTACCTGCAAAACCTCTACCACGAGAAACACCAACCGCATCTACCATCTCACCTGCAGCGAAAATGTCTGCTGCGATCTTGTCGCCCACCTTATATTCAGAGGGAGCTGCCAAGCGAAATTCTCTAACGAACTTCACAGGAGTAACACCTGCTTTAGTGAAGTGACCTTTCATGGGGTTAGTTAATTGTTTTTCTTTTATATCGCCAAATCCGACTTGGATAGCATTATAGCCATCATTTTCTTCGGTTTTATTTTGAATTACTATGCAAGGGCCGGCTTCCACAACAGTTACCGGAATCATCTTACCATCAGCTTCAAAAATTTGGGTCATTCCTAATTTTTTGCCTAAGATTCCTTTAGCCATCATCGCACCTCCTTACGCTTTTATCTCGATATCTACGCCAGCAGGAAGATCTAAACGAGTTAATGCATCGATAGTCTTTGCTGTAGGCTCCAAAATGTCAACTAATCTCTTGTGAGTACGCATTTCAAATTGCTCACGAGAATCCTTGTTAACATGAGGAGAACGCAGAATCGTGTATATATTTTTTTCTGTAGGAAGCGGAATGGGACCGGATACTTGGGCTCCTGTACGTTTCGCTGTTTCTACAATCTTTGCAGCACTTTGGTCAAGTGCTTTGAAATCATACGCTTTAAGGCGTATTCTAATCTTTTGACTTTTAGCCATTTCTTAATTCCTCCTAATCGCCGCGTTTCTAAGAACGGACATACTCCGCAAAAGTTCCCTTACCAACAAACCCGGCAAGCCATCTCTTGCATCATCGCTAGCCTTCCAACAAACATAGTTTAATGAGGGGCTTTTCCAGCCCCTCATCTGGGCTTAAAATTATTTCTCAGCAATCTCAGTTACAACACCGGCACCAACAGTATGGCCGCCTTCACGAATAGCGAAGCGCAGACCTACTTCGATAGCAATCGGGGTAATCAATTCGATATCCATTACTACGTTATCGCCGGGCATTACCATTTCAGTTCCTTCAGGCAAGTGTGCAACACCTGTTACGTCGGTTGTTCTGAAATAGAATTGGGGACGATAGCCATTGAAGAACGGTGTATGACGACCGCCTTCTTCTTTGGTCAGTACGTATACTTGGCCTTTGAATTTGGTATGAGGATGAATGGAACCGGGTTTTGCCAATACTTGGCCACGCTCGATTTGATCTCTTTCAATACCACGGAGCAGGCAGCCGATGTTATCGCCGGCCATTGCTTCATCCAAGGTCTTATGGAACATTTCCAAACCGGTAGCAACGCTTTGTTTCTTCTCTTCGCTTAAGCCGACAATCTCTACAGTATCGCCAACCTTAACAGAGCCACGCTCTACACGGCCAGTAGCAACAGTACCACGACCGGTAATGGTCATTACATCTTCTACAGGCATTAAGAAAGGTTTGTCCAAGTCACGAGCAGGAGCAGGAATATAGCTGTCTACTGCATCCATCAATTTCAGGATGTTAGCTTCTTGTTCAGGATCGCCTTCCAAAGCCTTCAAAGCGGAACCAACAATGATAGGAATCTCGTCGCCGGGGAAATCATAGCTGGATAATAGTTCTCTTACTTCCATTTCAACCAATTCGATAAGTTCAGGATCATCTACTTGGTCGCTCTTGTTCAGGAACACTACCATGGCAGGCACACCAACCTGGCGAGCTAGCAAAATGTGTTCACGGGTCTGAGGCATTGGGCCATCAGCTGCAGATACTACCAGGATAGCACCATCCATTTGTGCTGCGCCGGTGATCATGTTCTTTACATAGTCAGCATGGCCTGGGCAGTCAACGTGTGCATAGTGACGATTCTTGGTTTGATATTCTACGTGAGCGGTATTAATGGTAATACCACGTTCTCTTTCTTCCGGAGCTTTATCAATCATGTCATAAGCCATGTACTCTGCTCCGCCTTGCTTAGACAGCACCTTTGTGATAGCTGCAGTCAAGGTGGTCTTACCATGGTCTACGTGACCGATGGTACCAATGTTAACATGGGGTTTACTTCTATCAAATTTTTGTTTAGCCATTAATACTACCTCCCAACGTTTCTTTTGTATTTATAACCATTATACTACTTTTTTACTTCCAATATAAAGGTTATTGATAAATTTGGTGGCGGCACACGGATTTGAACCGCGGACACGCCGGGTATGAACCGACTGCTCTAGCCAACTGAGCTATGCCGCCAAATGGAGCTGATGACCAGAATCGGACTGGTGACCTTATCCTTACCAAGGATACGCTCTACCGACTGAGCTACATCAGCATATGGGTGCGGGGGTTGGACTTGAACCAACGACCTCCGGGTTATGAGCCCGACGAGCTACCAACTGCTCCACCCCGCGATAAAAATTGGTGGAGAGGGAAGGATTCGAACCTTCGAAGCCAGAGGCGGCAGATTTACAGTCTGCTCCCTTTAACCACTCGGGAACCTCTCCATATACTACGGGGTTAAATGGAGCTGGCAAAAGGAATTGAACCCTCAACCTACTGATTACAAGTCAGTTGCTCTACCATTTGAGCTATGCCAGCATTTAATCCGTAACGCAATTAAGTATATAAAAACTAAAGCTCATTGTCAATAGTTTTCTTACAGGAATTAGATTTTTTCTATCTATAAAAAAACCACAAGGTGAAAATTGCCAAAAGTATTCTATAGATACCAAAAGAAGTCAACGTGTATTTATGCAGGAACTTCATAAACCACACGATGGAAAAATAAGCTACCACAAAAGCTACTACGAAGCCAATGGCCAGCACTTGCAAGTCCCCCATACTTAAGCCATGAAGATTTTTTAGCAGCTCATATAAGCAGGCACAGGTCATGATGGGCAGAGCCATGATAAAGGTAAAGTCTGCACCGGCCTTACGTCCTACGCCTACCAGCATGGCTCCGCCAATAGTAGAACCGGAGCGGGAAAACCCAGGCCACAAAGACAAGAATTGAAAGAAGCCGATGTACAAGGCTTGCTTTAAGCTAATGCCATCTACAGTCTGCACCAGCTGGTCTTGTTTATTTTTTGTTGCATATTCAGCACCGATTAAAAGCAGTGCTCCTAAAAATAAACCAATAGCTACAGTAAAAGGAGAAAATAAATATTTCTTAATGAAAGAATGAATCAGCAAGGCAAAAAGCATGGTTGGAACGCAGCCTGCCAAAACATGATAAGCACTAAGTCCCTGCCCCATCTTCCACCCTGCAGGGGTAAAAAATTTCTTAAATCTTTCTTTATAAAGAACCAGCACAGATAAGATAGCACCTAGTTGAATTACTATTTCAAATATCTGAGCTAAGTTTCCTGTAAAGCCAATCATACTGCCTACGATAATCATATGCCCTGTAGAAGATACAGGTAAAAATTCTGTAAGGCCTTCTACAATGCCTAAAACAACTGCAATTAAATTTTGTTCCACAATGTCCATCCTTTATAATCAAAATCAAAAAGAAAGAGTACAAGGAAAATCTTGCACTCTTCTGCAAACAATAATTTTATTAGTTAGTCTCCAAAGCAAATACCAATTTCTCTTGCTGCTTGTACTATATCAGAATCAGTAGGCACATAATGAGGCTCAGATGCTACTTTCTTGATAGGCACAGGAACAATTTTATTTGCTTGTAAGGCCACCATCACATTATAGTTTTTAGCAATAGCTGCTTCTGCTGCTCTAACGCCATATCTGGTAGCCAGCATTCGGTCATAAGCTGTGGGGCTGCCGCCTCTTTGCAGATAGCCTAATACTGTACATCTTGATTCAATACCGGTTTTTTCCTCAATAGCCCTAGTTAGTTTCTCACCGACACCGCCTAAGCGAATTGGTTCAAAGCTACCCTTAACCATACGAGCTACGGTAATATCACCGCCCAAAGGTTTAGCGCCTTCAGCAACAGTAATAATACTAAACTTCTTGCCGTGCTTTTGTCTATCCATTACTTTTTCTACAACAGATTCCAGCTTATAAGGAATTTCAGGAATCAAAATAACGTCAGCACCACCGGCAATACCGGAATGAAGAGCAATCCAGCCTGCATAACGGCCCATTACTTCCAGGACCATTACTCTATGGTGAGCTTCGGCTGTGGTATGAAGCCTATCCAAGGCTTCTGTTGCCATCGCCATGGCTGTATCAAAACCGAAAGTACGCTCTGTGCAAGGCAGATCATTATCTATAGTCTTTGGTACGCCAACTACATTAACTCCCAATTTTTCATGGAGTTCATCAGCTATGTGCAAGCTACCATCTCCGCCAATTACAATCAAACAATCTATATTGCGCTTGGACAGATTGCTTGCTACGACTTTACTCATATCCTTATAAATAATATTGCCCTTGGCATCCTCGCCGGAATCATACTTAAAAGGATTATCACGATTAGTAGTACCCAGCACAGTACCGCCTTCAGGCAGTATGCCTGATACATCCTTTAAGGACAGGAGTTTCATATCTCCTACAATTAAACCATGGAAACCATTAGCAATACCATAAATCTCATAGCCGCTGTATATCGCTGTTTTGACTACGGCTCTAATTACTGCATTTAAACCGGGACAATCGCCGCCACCGGTTAAAACAGCCAATGTACCTTTAGACATTAATTCTCATTCTCCTTTACTTTACTTCCCAAACCCTTAGGCTGCCAACCGGCATTCTAATTGATTCAGTACCGTCAAACTTATCATAGCAAAGCTGATCATCTTTAACATAACCCGGCCATGCCAAAACCAATGTAAATTCTTTACCCAGTTCATTAAGCAAAGAAGGAACATCAATATGGAACACCGGCACAAAGAAAGTCTGAACTCTGTCCAGCATTATAACACCGGAAGTATAAGTAGACAATACTTCTTTCATCATAGCTGCTGCCTTCTCTTTTCTTTCCGTAGGCATCAATTCCAAAAAGCTCTCCGTAATTAATAAGCGGCAATCAACATAGTCCCACCCTTTAGTTTCTGCTGCTTCACGTAGGACTTTGCTTTTGCCGCTACCAGGCTTACCTGTAACAACTAAAATTTTTGTTTCTTTTTTTTCAACTTCTGCAACCTCTTGGACAAATTCTTCTAACTGGCTCATTTTTTTGCCCTCCTCACAAGTTATCGTTACTAACTATCCGTTACACTTCTCCGTTATCTTATTTCTGCACTAAGCAGGAAATTCCTTTAAAACTAATTTTAAATCTATAAATTTTCACTACTTTTTAAGTATCTGTTACATATCTATCATTTTTTGGCATTTCTCAGTGCACTTAGTCGGTCTCCCTTGGCACTAATAGCCACTAAACCCTTATAAATATTACGTAAATCTATTTTATCGCCATTTTCAAGCTTAAACTTGCTTAGCTTCCGTTTCACCCTGGTTAACGCATTGTCTATGGACTTGCTATGCCTGCCCAGCTCTACGGAGATTTCCTGGTAAGATTTGCCGTCTAAATAGTATCTTAAGACCTGCCACTCCAAATCACTAAGGATTTTGTTCAATTCTACTTCTAAGTTATTATATTCCTCTTTGTCTACTAACATTTCCTCCGGATTAACCACATCAATGCCGGACAAAACATCAAGCAAGGTATGCTCAGAATCTTCAGCATAAATAGGTTTATTCATGGATACATAGGTATTCAAAGGAATTTGCTTTTGACGGGTAGCATTTTTTACTGCCGTAATAATCTGCCGGCCAATGCATAACTCAGCAAAAACCTTGAAAGAAGCCTTCTTATCAGGCTTGTAGTCCCTAATCGCCTTAAACAGGCCAATCATGCCTTCCTGAAGAACATCTTCTCGTTCTGCACCTACCAAGAAAAAGCCTTTAGCCTTATTATAGACTATTTTTTTATACTTTAAGAGTAAATATTTTTGAGCCTCGGGGTTACTGTGGGTATGAACTTCAGCTACAATGTCTTCGTCTGTCATTTGGGCGAAATCGGTAGTTGATTTTTTTCTTTTTTCTTCTGCCACAAGTATTCTCCTTTTCTAACATTTCTTGCCAGGCGGCTTTTAGAAAAACCCGTCTGCTTGTCTTAAATTCTACCATTTTCTTCTAAAAAGTGTCAATGAAACTAAAATGAACTTTTTGTAACAAATATACACTATTTTACAGCTGTCAGCCTTTGACGTACTACTTCATAAAGCAAAACTGCTCCGGCTGCGGAAGCATTAAGTGAACCAACGCCACCTTGCATAGGAAGACTTACTACTAGATCACAATTTTCCTTTACCAGGCGTCCTAAGCCCTTACCCTCTGCTCCAATTACCACAACCAAGGGTCCGGTCAGCTTCGCTTCGTAATAGGGCTGTCCATCCATATCTGCACCCACTACCCAAAAGCCTCTTTTTTTCAGGTCTTGGAGAACCTGGCTAATGTTGCCAATCTTAATAACAGGTACATATTCCACTGCACCCGCCGAAATTTTAGCTACTACAGCGTTAAGCGGACAAGATCTACGTTGCGGCAAAAGCACGCCATGAACACCTGCGGCATCAGCTGTCCTAATTAAGGCTCCTACATTCTGAGGATCCTGCAGCTCGTCCAAAAGCAAAAGCAGGGGTGGTACATTTTGAGCTTTGGCCTTAGCCAAAGCAGTATCCAAAGTACTAAACTCCACAGGAGCACCTTGAGCAATAACACCCTGATGTCTAAGGCCTTGAGCCATTTCCTCCAGCTTGCTTTTTTTCACATATTCAATGAGGCAGCCGGTTTGTCTGGCCAAATGTTCAATTTCGCCCAAACTGCCCCCTTCTGCCCCTTCCTGGATGAAAAGCTTATTTAGGGCATGGCCGTTTTTCAATGCTTCCCTCACTGCATTACGTCCTACGATAATATCTTCCATACACTTCTCCTGCCTAATTTAATTATAAAAGAATGGTAAGATGACAAGTTGCATCTTACCATTACCTTCATCAAGATTAGTTTATTTTAGTTTAGTAGCAAAGTCAAAGCCAAATTGTTCTGCTGCTTCAATTTCGCTAGGGCTGGGACGCCACTTGCAATTATAACCGGGCACCAATTCCATGCCGGCCTTAGCAATGAATTCTTCAATATCCTTTTGAGCTCCACCACACCAGCCATAGGTACCAAAAGCTGCGGCTTTCTTGCCAACAGGTTTAAGACCTTTCAGATAAGTCATAAAAGCACCAATAGTTGGCATCATGCCATAATTCTGGGTAGGAGAACCAATTAAAACAGCCTTAGCCGTTAAAATTTCGCCTATGATGACAGCTTTCATCTCGCTGGTATATCTATAAAGCTTTACGTCAGTTCCGGTGGCAGAGATGCCTTTTACGATGGCTCTGGCCATAGCTGTAGTACCGCCCCACATGGAGTCATATACCACCACGATTTTATCATCTTGCTTGCCTTGGCCCCATTCAGTATACTTAGCCAAAATGTCCTGAATATGGCTGCGCCAAATACAACCATGACAGGTTGCCAACATTTTAATGGGCAGGCTCTTAACTGTCTTTAAAGCTGGACCGATTAGTTTAGCATAGGGGAACAAAATATTGGCAAAATATCTTTGTGCTTCATACAGCATGATGTTAAGATCAACTTCGTCATCAAAACGTTTGCTGCTGCAAAAATGTTGACCGAAGGAATCACTGGAAAACAAAATTTGTTCTTCCGGGCAATAGGTAACCATGGAATCAGGCCAATGCAACATAGGAATGGGTACAAAGGTTAAAGAGTGTTGACCCAGTTTTACGGTGTCACCGGCTTTAACTACCTGGAAATTAAAAATATCGCCATAATGTTCAATGGATTCGTTTTTGCCTTGCATGCTAATATAGAATTTAGCATTAGGACAAGCTTTAGCTAGCGCAGGCATAGAGCCGGAGTGATCAGGTTCTACATGGTTGATGATAACAACATCAATCTTAGCAGGATCTACTACCTTTCTAATATTGGCCAACTGTTCCTCAGCATACATTGCTTTAACACCATCTATTAAGCAAACCTTCTCATCCATAATGAGATATGAATTATAGGTTACTCCTCTGGGAGTGGAAAAGCCATGAAAATCATGCATGTTCCAATCAATAATACCTACATCAAAAATATTTTTTACTAATTCTTGTGGTTTCATCTGCATAACTCCTTTCAAAAACCTTTTATGTACTTATTATATAACTTTCTGAGCTTGCTAACAACGATTATTAATATGCCGAAGCCAAAAGCGAGCAGGTTTACTTGCCTAAGGGCACCATTACTAGACTACAGGTGCCCGGGGCAATAAACTGCGAGCTATTTTAAAATTATGCTCTTGCCAGTAAAGTCCCTGTCTTAGCCTCTTTGTCCAAGAATAATTCCAGCTGATGGAACTTGTTCAAGGTACTTCTGTGACCAACGCTGACAATGGTGGTATTTTTCAATTGCTCTTCTACAACAGCATAAACAGCTGCTTCGGTAGCTTCATCCAAAGCAGAAGTTGATTCATCCATGAAGAGCCACTCAGGTTCATAAATAAGTGCCCTGACGAAAGCCAGTCTCTGCTGCTCTCCTACAGAAAAAACATGGGACCAATCTGCTTCTTCATTTAAATATTTGGACAAATAGCCAATATGGCACAAATTCATGAGTGTAATTAATTCTTCATCAGTTTTTGTTTTAGTTCCTGGATATAAAACCGAATCCCGTAAGGTTCCCAAAGGCAAATAAGGTTTTTGAGGAATGAACATTACCTTATCCAAAGCAGGCATGGTCAAGCCGCCTTTAACATAAGGCCAAATACCTGCCAGGCTTCTTAATAAGGTACTCTTGCCACTGCCGCTGGCGCCCTTGATGATAACATTGGTACCGGGCTCTAATTTTATATTAAGCTTTTGGACAATAGGACCACCGTTGGGCAAATCTACTTCCATGTCATTCATGTCTATTTCAGGAGTTGTACCAACAGTACGATTTAAATTTATTTGCGGTTTTTCGGCTGTTACAGTCTGCATGTGCAGGCCAAAGCCGGTAAGTCTGGTAACCACAGCTTGCCAGGAAGCGATTTGAGCATACATGTCCACAAAGTAAGACAAAGACTCCTGCACCCTGCCAAAAGCGGTAGCCACCTGCATCAAGCCGCCTAAAGTAATTTGCTTGCTTAAATATCTGGGAATGGTAACTACAAAAGGAAAAATAATGGCAATTTGGGAATAAGCGGAATTAATCCACACCAATTGTTTTTGCTTTTGAATGATTTTCCAAAAATTATCTAACAAAATACGAAAACGCCCTTTAAATACCTTGCTCTCTTGCTCTTCACCGGAATAAAACGCAATACTTTCTGCGTTTTCTCTCATGCGCATCATGCTAAAACGAAAGTCAGCTTCATACCTTTGCTGGGCAAAATTTAGTCCTACCAATTTATTACCCACCTTGTAGGTAATCCAAGTACCGATAATGGAATAAAGCAAGGCTACCCAAACCAAATAACCCTCTACATGTATGGGATGTCCAGCCAAAGTAAAATCCAACGGTCCTGACAACGACCACAAAATAACTATAAAAGAAATTAAAGTACAAAAGGCTTTAAGAATACCAATACTAAAAGAAAGTGTATTAGTTACAAACAAATTAACATCCTCACTGATACGCTGATCAGGGTTATCTGTATCTACCCCAAACATTTGCAGACGATAATAGGTTTTATGACTGAGCCATTCATCAATATAGTTATTGGTGAGCCAAAGTCGCCAGTTAATAATCAAGACTTGTTGTAAATAATAAGAATACACCGCCAAAATAATATAAATAAACGCTAAAATCGTAAAGCGTTTTAACTGATGGAAAATTTCATTAGTTTCATAATTTTGCAGAGCGGTATAAAAAGCATTGTTCCACTCATTCAGCAAAACCAGCATATACACTACGCCTAAGGTAAGGGCCACAATGGCGGCCAATAACAAAAAAGCTTTCTTTTTTTCTTCTGATTGCCAATAACTTTTGGTTAGGTTCCAAACATTAACTAAAAACTGTTTGCTTTCTGCAAATTTTTGCATGCTATGCACCATCCTAAGGGTACTGCCCAATCAGGGCAGAGATTAATTAGATTATGTGTATTATTATAATACTTATATCAAGAAAAGAGTGTGAAAAAAATAAATAGTACTATAAAACATACCTCAAAAAGAAAACTACAAAAAAGGGGTCTTGCCGATGCTTGATTTAAGCATTGCAAGACCCCTTTTACGCGACAGGCTTTCACATCTTTTGAAAAATTACTCTGTTTTGTTACAACCTTTTTAATTAAAGTTACTTTGTTTCAGTAGGTGCCTGTGACTCCTCATCAAAGCTACCCATAGGTATTTCGCTATGGAATATTCTCTCCACTACCAAAAACAGTACTGGCACAAAGAACAAGCAGTACAAAATACCAATAAGCATACCGCCTATGATGGCGGTGCCGATGGAAATACGGCTTCCTGCACTGGCACCGGTAGCAAAAGCTAAGGGGAAAGCACCAATAATGGTAGAAAAGGCCGTCATCTGAATAGATCTGAAACGAGCCTTAATGGCATCGACAATGGCAGGAATAACATGCATACCATTATCCACATTCATCTTGGCATATTCTACGATTAGAATGGAAGCCTTGGCTGACAAACCAATCAGCACAATCATACCTATCTGCATGTAAATATCACTTTGTAAGCCACGCAGGAATTGCAAACCAACGCACCCCAGCACTGCAGCAGGAACTGCCATGATGATGGATAATGGCAAGGACCAGCTTTCATACAGAGCAGCCAGGCACAAGAACACGAAAATCAGGGAAATGACAAAGACAATCATGGAGCTGTAGCCTGCAGAATGTTCTTCACGGCTTTGGTCTACCCATTGGAAGGTATAACCTTCCGGTAGTTTCTGAGACAACACTTCTTCCACTGCTGTCATAGCTTGACCTGTACTGTACCCGGTAGCAGGAGCGCCTGCTATCTTGGCTCCGGCCACACCATTAAACCTTGTAATAGTAGGCGAAGAAGGTGTCAGCTTGCTCTTAACCAAAGCATTCAAGGGCACCATATTGCCATCACTGCTACGAACAAACAAGGAACTCATGGCCGTTGTATCAAGTCTGTATTGTGATTCAGCCTGCATAACAACCTTCCAAACCTGTCCAAACAAATTGAAATCGTTGATTTCAGAACCACCCAGGAAAGCTTGTAAGGTGGTAAACACAGAAGAAACAGGAACATTAAGGCTCTCGGCCTTATCTCTGTCCACCTCAAATTGGTAAGCCGGAGTATTGGTATTAAAGGTAGTATAGGCAACCTGTATTTCAGGGCGCTTATTTAAATCAGGCAACAGGCTGTTTACCGTCTGAGCCAATTTATCTGTACCTTGTCCGTTGACATCCATAATGTAAAGACTTAAAGAACCGGTATTTGACATACCAGGCAAAGTAGCCACATTAAATGCCATAATATTGGCCTCTGGTGTCTGAGCTCCAATTTGATTGGCTTTGTTGATCAAGCTCTTAATGCCTTGGTCAGGATCAGTTCTTTCACTGATGTTTTTAGCTGCAATGGATACCATGCCGGCGTTAGGTTTACGAGCCATGGCCAACACATCCACACCTGCTACCTCAATTACGTTCTGTACACCCGGCAAAGCTTTAATCTTCTTTTCCAAATCATCCATAATTTTTATAGAACGATTGGTAGAAGCCGCTGGCGGTAGCTGGAAGGAAACCAGAGCAAAGTTCTGATCTTCTTCAGGTACATAAGCACTGGGAATAGCTTTAAATATTCCTGCAATCAATACAGCCATTATTAACAAGGAACACATACTAAGTTTAAAATATCTCAATAACAATTTAACTTTGTCTACATAAACACCTGTAGCAGCTTCCAGTACTTTGTTAAACTTATCGAAAGCTCTGTTAAGAAAATTGTCTGACCTATTTTCCTTTTTAGGTCTTAAAACCAGGGAACACATGGCAGGACTTAGAGACAGTGCCACAATACCGGAAATAGTTAAAGCTACGGTAATGGTCAAAGCAAACTGTTTATACAATACACCCGTAGTACCACCTAAGAAAGATACCGGTAAGAACACGGCGAAAAGTACAAAGGCCGTAGCTACAATAGGACCGGATACTTGTTGCATAGCACGATAAGTTGCTTCCTTAGGGGACATGCCCAAAACATCAATGTTATGGGTACAAGCTTCTACTACAACGATAGCATCATCTACTACAATACCAATAGCTAATACCAAAGCAAACAAAGTCAAGGTATTGATGGTAAAGCCAAAGATTATGAAAGATGAAAACGTTCCTATCAAGGAAACAGGAATGGCCATGGTAGGTACCAAAGTAGCCCGCCAATCCTGCAAGAATAACCAGGTAATCAAAACTACCAACAACAATGTTTCAATAAATGTTGAAGCTACTTCTCTAATGGAATCTCTTACATAATCCGTATTATCCTGTACGATAGTCAGCTTCATATCTTCAGGAAAGTCTTTTTCTGCTTCTTTCAAAACCGCTCTGCATTTAGCCACGGAGTTTAATGCATTGGCATCAGTATTTAGATAAATAGGATAAATAACGGAACCTTCTCCATCAAGTTTACCTACTACACTATCACTACGTGGCCCTAATTCCACTTTGGCCACATCTTTGATGCGTACTACCGAGCCATTAGTATTGCGAAGAATAATGTTACCAAATTCTTCCGGTGTTTCTAATCTGCCTTTGGTACGAGCAGAATATTGGAACTCCTGCTCCTTTTCATTAGGGCGGGTACCAATGGAACCTACAGGTGCCTGTACGCTCTGAGTCGTTACAGCAGAGCTAATATCACTGGCCGTAATACCCAGCTGCGCCATCTTCTGAGGATTCAGCCAAATACGCATACTGAGCTCCGGACCATACTCTTCTACACTGGAAACGCCTTGCACACGTTTTAAAGCATCAATAAAGTGCGTAGCACCGTAGTTCTTTAAGAACACGTTATCATAAGTATGATTAGGTGAGGTCAAAGCAAAATACATAATTGTTTCTGCAGATTCCTTGCTGGTGGTAACACCATAAGCAGTAACTGAAGAAGGTAGAGAAGCATTAGCCTGAGAAACACGATTCTGTACCTTAACAGTAGACATATCCGGATCTGCTTTTAAATCAAACATAATATCCAAAGAGTAGTTACCGCTATCATCACTGGTAGAACGCATATCAATCATGTTATCTACGCCGTTAACTTTTTTTTCAATAGCTTGTGCTACAGATTGTTCCACAACCTCGGCGTTAGCACCTACATAGTTGGTCGTTACTCTTACACGGGGATTAGAGATCTGAGGATATTGAGCTATGGGCAGATTATAAGCTGACAAAGCTCCAATAAATACTATTATTATAGACAATACACAGGCAAATACGGGATGGTCAATAAAATACTTTGTCACTATTCTTTACCTCCCACACTATTTAGAAGCGGATGGCATAGTCGTCTTGCCTCCGCTGGCAGATGTTGCTGTGGTGTCCAAATCCTTTTCTGTAATCATAGTTGGATTAACAGTGGTGTCTTTATTAACCTTTTGGATGCCCTCGGCAATAATCGTTTCGGAACCATCCAAGCCACTTTCTACCAACCATAAGCGACCAATACGTGCTCCTAAGGTTACTTCTCTCATAATAACCTTATTATCACTACCCACTATGTAAACAAAATGCTTATAGAGCAAATCAGTAACCGCCCTTTGTGGAATCAAGATGGCATTAGGACGAGTAGACCCTACCAAAGTGATATGAGCAAACATGCCCGGCAAAAGTACTCCATTAGGATTAGGGAACTCTGCCTTTAAAGTCAGTGTACCGGTAGTACTATCTACGCTTCTATCAACTTCATTAACCACACCCTTGGCAGGATAAACACTACCATCACTTAAAGTCATGGTAATATCCGTCAATCTTCCACTATTACTCGTATTGCCTTGCATTAATTTCAGATAATCGTTTTCTGCTAAGGAGAATTTAACACGCATAGGGTCACTATTGGAAATGCTGGTCAGCACTGTAGAGCTGGCAGTAACATAGCTTCCTTCTGCCAGGCAGTTAGTATCAACCTTACCGGCAAAGGGAGCAACTATATTAGTATCTCCCACGTTAACACGCGCATTATCTACCAGTGCCTGCTGAGCTGCTACACTAGCTTGAGCCTGCTCCAGCTGAGTATTATAACTGTCCATAGTTTGTCTGGAAACAGCACCTTGTTGATACAAGGTCTGATAACGGGCAGCATCTTTGGCAACATTAGCCAGGTTAGCCTGAGCGTTAGCCAAATTAGCCTGAGCATTGTACATGCTATTCTGGTAATTTCTGGGATCAACCACATAGAGAAGTTGACCGGCCTCTACTACATCGCCGCCATTAACTAGTTTTTGCACAATGTTCCCGGTTACTTTAGATTTAATTTGTACTTCGTTTTTGGCTTCTACGAAACCGGTGTAGTCATAAGTCAAAGGAGTATCTCTTTTGATTACCTTCATAGTTTTGACTGCTACGGCACCGCCTTGAGGTGCTGCCGCCTTCTTACTGCAGCCTAACACTGACAAAAGTAACAAGCCTGATAATCCCAAGGCTATGATTTTCTTTTTTTCCAACATCTTGTAGCCTCCTGCCTGGGGAAAAGTTATTTCTTTTAAAATGAATATTTTGACGCATCAGTCAATTTAGACACATGGGTAATTATAGCTGATACCTCACTAAAACACAACTTTAAAATTGTGACATTTTTATGTCTTTTCCTTATGTTTACTGCATATTTCTCTATTTTTTAGCATTGGACTGCTTAGTCAAAATTTCGTCCCGAATCTTGCCTTTTTTCAAGAAAATAGCCACTTTATTGGCACTTAAACCAAATTCTTTGCCTTCACCATATAAAAGCACCAGGTTATCGCCATCAAAATAGTAGTTATAAACCGTATTGCTATTAACTACCAAATTGTTTTTCTTGCTTTCGGCAGCTACTACCTCCCAGAACTTGCCCTTAGCTGCCAGAAGCTGTTCTAAAGCTACGTCCGTACCGGTAGCCAGGTCAAAATTATAGGACTCGGCAATAGGCTCAGTTTTGCCATCTTTAGTCACGTTCCCGGTAAACAAAATAGAAACAAAATTATTTCCGGCGTAGGGTACTTCATACTTAACTACAGCTCTGCCCTTGCCCATGACCTTGTAGAGTACTGTCTTTGTATATTCTTCTAACTGGTTGTTGATATTCCATTGAGAAGTGCTGGGCAGTTTGTCAAAATGCGGATAGGACATATTATTGTTTTCTACCACTACATTCTCCCTGGTAATGGTATAACCACCTGCTCCTGTCAGTACATCGTCCTTGGCATAGTCCTGCTTATAATCCAAAGTAGTCTGAAAATCTACTTTTTCCTGTTGCCAGGTACCTGCCTTATATTTCCATTTAGTTCTGAGGTAACCTATGGTATCTACATTGGTTACGCCTACGATTCTTTGGGTGGTGATGACGTCACTACGTCCATCCCCATTGGTATCTATGGCATATAAGTTACTCAAATTCTGAGTATAGGGACGTAACCCACTATTTTTTAAATTACCATCTGCTGTGTAAACATTAAGATGCTCATAAAGGTCCTTATCAGCAGCAAGGGCTAGCACCATTTCTTTATTTAAGGTAGGAAACACTAATTTTACTTGATAATCAGGCAGATAATAGCCGGTAACCTGCACGCCTTTGTTTTCGTTAATGCCAAATATTTCTCTGGGCTCATTTTCGCTAAAATCTAAAATTCTATAATCAATAATACCGCCACTGCCACCGGTGGGAGCTGCTACAATAACATCTTCTACACCATCGCCGGTCACGTCTGCCACGGTCATATAGGCGTCATAGCCACCTAAATCCTTGGGTCTGATAAATTTCTTAATTCTGCCTGTGCCCTGTTCCTTGACCAGAACATAGATATCCCCTTTGTAATGAGTACTGTTGGCAATGGGAGTGCCCATTAGCTCCACCAGCTCCTCTTTGTCGTCGCCGTCTACATCAGCAAGCAAAGAGCTGATTTTTTCGCCTCTTTGTACTACCAGCTCCACATTACGTACCGGTGGCTTGGCAACGTTCTTTACAGGAGCATTGGTAATCTTCACCGCTTCTGTCTTTTCACCCGCAGTTTTATTATTATTTGTAGCCGCACTAGCAACTGCCGGAATAAATAATATTCCCACCAACGCTAAGCTTAGTAACTTTTTAGTATTTTTATACAAAATAACCTGCCTCCTTAAAACATTTATCAAGTTATTATACAATGAATAAAATTTTCCTGCTACACCATAAGTAGGAATTTATCGAAAAATATGGTTGCCAAGTTCTTGGCTTAGCTATAAAATGAAGCATAGTAGATTAGGGAAGGAAGGGTTTATATGGAAAAAAGGGTAATTAAAGTCAATGAGCGTTTACCGTTGTTAATGTGTGTGCCTCTCAGTCTTCAGCATCTATTTGCTATGTTTGGAGCCACAATCTTAGTTCCGTTTTTGTTTAAGGTTGATCCAACTACATGTATTTTTCTAAATGGTTTAGGTACTTTATTGTACATCTTCCTAACGCAGGGCAAGGTTCCTGCTTACTTAGGTTCCAGCTTCGCCATTATTTCTCCTACATTGTTAGTATTGCAATCTTATCCGTACTCAGCCGCTCAAGGCGGTTTCGTAGTTTTCGGTCTCATCTATGTAGTTTTTGCTTTCATTATTAAAAAAGTTGGTACCGGCTGGATTGATATTATCTTCCCTCCTGCTGCTATGGGTGCCATCGTAGCCATCATTGGCCTGGAATTAGCACCTACTGCTGCCGCCATGGCAGGCCTTACTGCTAAAGATCCTAACTATCTGCACATTGGTGTAGCCTTCTTCACACTTTTAGTAACCATCATTGCCACCGTTGCTTTTCGCGGTTTTCTTGCCATCATTCCTATTTTATTCGGTGTAGGCAGTGGTTACGTAGCTGCTTTAGTTATGGGGTTAGTAGATTTTGCTCCTGTAATCAACGCTCCTTGGTTCCAAATTCCCCATTTCCAATTACCTACCTTTGAAACGAATGCTATTTTAATCATTATTCCTGCTGTTTTAGTAACCTTAGCAGAACATATCGGTCACTTAATCGTCACCGGTAATATCATCGGCGAAGATTTGGTAAAAGATCCCGGACTACCACGTTCCCTGTCCGGTGATGGTTTAGCCACTTCCTTAGCCGGTTTCTTCGGTGGTGCTCCTAACACCACTTATGGCGAAAACATCGGTGTCCTGGCCCTAACCAAGGTCTACAGTGTCTGGGTTATCGGCGGTGCCGCTGTACTGGCTATCCTTCTTTCCTTCATTGGTAAATTAAGCGAATTAATTCGTAGCATTCCTACCCCTGTCATGGGCGGTGTTTGCTTACTGCTCTTCGGCGTTATTGCCGTAAGTGGTATTAGAATTTTCGTAGATAGACATGTTGATTTCACTAAATCTCATAACATGGTTATGACCGGTACCATTATGATCATCGGTTTATCCGGTGCCAAAGTTACTATCGGTACCGTAACCGTACAAGGCATGGTTCTGGCAACCTTGGTTGCTGTAGTAATGAGCATTCTCTTTAGAGTAATCGGCATTAGAGAGGAAGATTAGTTTTATATGTCACGTACGCAGAAATATTTGCTCAGTGGTTTACTCTGCTTGCTTCTTTGTCTGGGTGGCTATCTGCTTTATCAAAGGCAGCAGCTTAAGGCTCCGGCCACTTCCCTGACCATGACTCAAACGGCAGTGACAAACCACGATTGGCTTGGCGCCAATGAGCATATGGACCTGGAAGCTTTGTATGCCCAGGCCTTCGATGAAATAGTCGTTCCCTCTTTGCAAAAACGCAATAACGGGGTCATCAGTGCTGTAGCAAGAGATATTTTGCATAGGATGCGTGGTATTTTTGTAGATACCATGGTAGACTATACCAAAACTTTAATAGAAGCCAAGGACAGAAAGAAAGTAGCTCCTCCTACTCACGTCTTTGCCAAACGGTTCTTGGAGCTTACCCACTTGCAGTATTGCAGCCTAATTTCTATTGAAGACACTACCGAAAACGATGATATTGCCACTGTTAAAGGCACTATCCAAAACAGCCTGCTCAACAAAACTTTTCCCGTGGCTTTATCCTTAAAAAAATTGCCTAATGGGACTTGGAAGTTTTATAAGATCGACAACCTGGAAGCTCTTTTGGTAGCTATGGAAAAAGCACAAGATGAAAAATTGGTTGTTTTAAATCAACCTCTGCAAGCTAAAATTAAGCAGGAAATAGCCATTACTGGTTCTAGCTACGCTTTAAAGACCAGAGAACAACCCTGGCAGGCAGTAGCATTAATCTACCAGCCTACTTTCCAATTTCTTTCGGAAAAAGCCATCAGCAGCTTTATGGGGCAAATACAAGTTTTAGACAAAACCGGCAAGGTATTATATACCCAAAAATATATTGAAACCGGTCCTTTTACTCCCCAAGCAAAACAAGCTTTTGTTTTACGGTGGACTTTAAACCCCACCCAGCCTAAGGAAAAAGCCTTAATAGAAACTAAGGGTGAAGGTCTTACCATTAAGGAAAATATTTTAGGTGTTATTTTCACCGATGGAACATCTGTAAAATTATTAGAATCTTTACCAGACGCTAATAAGAATTAAAGAACGTTCAGAAATGCCGTAGACAAGAAATAACAAAAAAGGCAAGTGTGAATAGGACTTTCCCAGTCCATCCGCACTTGCCTTTTGTAGTTATGACGAAGTATACGACATTAAATAAGGGTTCTTCATAGAAAAAAAGGAGCTATCACCTTGCGGTGATAGCTCCTTTTATGCCGTAAAGATCCAGCTGCAAAGTCAGATCTTATTCGTATTAATACATACCTCTTAACTTCATTGGAGTAGCCAAAGCTTCCAAAGCAACGATGTAAGCACCAACACGCATGGTCGTATGATACTTTTGAGCAGCACCATATACATTCTTGAATGCTTTAACCATCATCTTCTCTTGTCTCTCAACTACTTCTTCTTCAGTCCAGAAGTATCTGTAGAGGTTTTGTACCCATTCGAAGTAGGAAACGGTAACACCGCCGCCGTTAGCCAATACATCGGGAACAACCAAGATACCCTTCTTCTCCAGAACTTCATCAGCTTCTGCATCAGTAGGACCATTAGCAGCTTCTACAATCAAAGTAGCTTGTAGCTTGTCTACATTCTTCTTGGTAATTTGTAATTCCATTGCTGCAGGAATCAAAACGGTAACTTTTTGTTCCAGAACTTCTTCGCCAGCAATAGCTTTTGCTCCGGGATAACCTTTAATTACATGGTCATTGGTAGCTGCATATTCTTCTAGTTTGTAAGGATCCAAACCATTAGGATCAACAATGCCGCCGGAAATATCGCTGATAGCAACAATCTTCAAGCCAGCATCCTGAGCACATTTAGCAGTCCACATACCTACGTTACCAAAGCCTTGAATAGCAACGGTAGCAGTCTTAGGATCAATGTTCTTTGCTTTTAAAGCTTCCAAAACTGCGGTGATAACACCACGGCCGGTAGCAGAACCTCTGCCTAAAGAACCGCCCATGCTAACATCCTTACCGGTAATGAAACCGGGGCAGTTGCAGCAATTAATCTTGCTGAATTCATCCATCATCCAAGCCATGATTTGAGCATTGGTGTTCATATCAGGAGCAGGAACATCTTTCTTCTCGCCAATAAGGGGAGCAATCTTGTCGATGTAACCGCGGGTAATTCTCTCTAATTCGCCTTTAGAAACTTTGCGAGGATCAACGATAACGCCGCCCTTAGCACCGCCATAAGGCAGGCCAGCTAATGCGCATTTGCAGGTCATCCAGAAGCCCAAGGTCTTAACTTCATCCATGTTAACGTTTTGATGATAACGAACGCCGCCCTTGCCAGGACCAAGTACAGTACTGTTTTGAGAACGATAACCGGTAAATACCTTAGTAGTTCCGTCATCCATCTTTACAGGAATACTAACTTCGATTGTGCGCTCAGGCTGCTCAATAATAGCCTTTGCATTGGGGTCCAAATTAATTAGTTTGCTTGCTCTTTCCATAGGAATCTTTGCCATTTCAAATAATCCCATAATTAACGCCTCCTAAAAAATTTTTTTGTCTAGTGAACCTTACAAGTTCATTATAGCACTTATTTTTTTCTTTTGTGTATTTTTATGTTTTTTGTATACAATTTACATATTTAGGATTTTTTTGCTAACTTTTTAACAAAATTGTTGATATATTTTGCCAAAATCTATGCCGCCAATAACCTTATTTTTATATTGTGCCGGCAAGGTTTGTACGGCACTCTCCAGATGCACAGAGGTAATACCATATCTTATGGACAACCAGGCTTCCAGGAAAGCCGCCAGGTTGTCACAGCCCTTGAGCATCTTGCCATCTATTACCTGATATTGATCCAAATTGTATTTTTCAGGTACATCACCTTGAAAAACAACTACTTTGCCGCCCTCGAACATCCTATTGGCAAACTCATCAGAAGTAAAATTGAGAATATCTTCATGCCAGTCCTGAGGCAACAGTGGCAAAATCTTCTCTTCTACCTGACGCTTTTCAATATCCTTAATTAGCTCGTCCAGACCCTCTACAGACCTTTTAATAGGTGAAATGATATCTCTGGTCAGTACCTCAGGCAAATCGTGCCACAAGCCACCCAAGAAGTCGTTAACTATTCTTCTCGGACAAGCGCCCATGTGAATGGCACAGAAATAACCGAACACTGCCACAATCATCACATGGCCCATCACAGAAGTTTCCGGTACTCGGGGAGACTGCGACCAGCGCTGCTGGAACCGCAATTTGCCAATGAGGTCCACGAATTTTCTGGTTTTGCCATTTAAAGCAATCTTTTGTACGCCGGCTAAGTCATAATGCTCTTCTATAGTATCAGCAATAGCCGCCTTAACTTCCTCTACTCCATAAATACCCTGGTTCATCCGATAAATAATGCGGAATTCCCATTCAGTAGCCAAGTAATGAGCTGCACTGAGCAGTTTCTTCTCTTTCTTGTGGCCTTCTTCATCAAAATAGACTTTCATTTTAGCCATAAATTCCGTACCTTTGAGAGAAGGAACTCGTCTTTCCAGTTCCTTGTAAACCCATTTATTCAGCTGAGGACCGCTTCTAGCCATTAATTCGTGAAAAATGGGAGGCTTAATATCCGTTAAAACTATTCTATGCAGAAATTCAAAAATGCCGCCTTCTATCATGAACTGCCAATCCAGCTTGGCGTCATGATCGCTTTCCTCATATCTGGCCAAAACATAGAGAATCATCATCTTATGGGCCTGCTTATCCAATTCCGTAAAACCCTGTGGCCTGATATGATCGTTCCAGCGCTGTATATGAGCTGCATCAAAAATAAATTCAATAAGGTCCTTGGACAAAACCGCATCATCCTGTTTTTTCTTCATTACTACCATCCCTCTCACAAAAGTACAATCTTGGAGCCTTTGAAAAAAAATTATATTTTCTATTGAATTTTATGGTAAAATCGTATAGTCTTTACTTACTTAATAATACCATATAACGAAAGGTTGTGGGACACTAAAAATGGAAGAAATGATACGTTTGGAAAATATCACCAAGAAATTTGATGATAATATTATTATTCCTAAAATTAATTTAACCATTTATGATGGAGAATTCGTTACCTTGTTAGGTCCTTCTGGTTGCGGTAAGACTACCCTCTTACGTATGATTGCCGGTCTGGAAACACCTACCACAGGTAAAGTATATATAGATAATGAGGATGTTACTGCTTTAGCACCATACAAGCGCAATGTAAATATGGTGTTTCAGAACTATGCCCTTTTTCCTCATATGACCGTAAGAGAAAATATCCGTTTTGGCCTCTTGATGAAAAAAGTTCCCAGGGAAGAGCAGGATCAACGTATTGATCAGGTGCTTTATTTAACCCAATTGGAAAAATTGCAAGACAGGCTGCCTCAGCAAATGAGTGGTGGTCAGCAACAGAGAGTTGCCATTGCCAGAGCCTTGGTTAACAACCCGAAGGTATTGCTTTTGGATGAACCACTGGGTGCTTTGGATTATAAATTAAGAAAGAAAATGCAATTAGAATTAAAAAATCTGCAACATGGCCTGGGCCTGACCTTCATCTATGTAACCCACGATCAGGAAGAAGCTCTCACCATGAGCGACAGAGTTATTATCATTAACGCCGGTCGAATTGAGCAGGATGATGCTCCTAACAAGCTTTATAATGAGCCTGCTTCTACTTTCGTTGCTAATTTCGTAGGCGAAAGCAATTTCTTTACCGAAGAAAATAGTCCTACCATTGTTATTCGCCCGGAAAAAATTAATTTAAGACCTGAAGAAGTAGATGAAACTAAGCTGCCGGAAGGACAAGCCCCTTCCAAATATTTTGGTACCGTAGTAGATTTAGTCTTCTGCGGCAACATCGATAAAGTTTATGTGCGCTTGGATAATAACAACCAAATAGTAATGACCTACCAGTATTTTGACGATGTAAAACGTTGGCAAATCGATGACAGAGTTGGTATTTGGTGGTTCGATAAAGACGAAGTGAAGGTAAACGCATGAAAAACGGAAAATTATTAGTGGCGCCGGCAATTGTCTGGTTAATAATCTTCTTTGCCATTCCCATGCTGATGGTAGTGGCAGTATCCTTTGCTACGCGCACACCTTATGGTCAAGTAATATTTAAATTCACATTAGGCAATTATGTCAGATTCCTGGAACCCTTGTACTTGAAAATTTTTGCTTCCACTTTGGTTACTGCCGTGGTCACAACTGTTTTCACCTTTCTCATGGGTTATCCGGTTGCCTATGCTATTGCCAAATTACCGAAGAAATGGCAACAGCCCGGTTTAATAGTAGTCATGATTCCTTTCTGGATCAACTTCTTAATTCGCTCCTATGCCTGGGTAATCATTCTTCGCTCCCAGGGCGTAGTAAATACCATTCTCTTAAAACTAGGGCTTATCACCCAGCCTTTAAGTCTTTTGTACAATGATTATGCCGTAACCTTGGGCATGATTTATGCGCTCTTGCCTTTTATGGTTTTGCCTATTTATGTTTCCATTGAACAATTGGACAAGAGATTATTAGAAGCTGCCAGTGACTTAGGCGCTTCTCCTTTGGTGGCCTTTCAGAAGATTACCTTGCCTCTTACCATGCCAGGTATAGCAGCAGGTTCCATTTTAGTATTTATTTCTTCTTTAGGTATGTTCGTCGTGCCTGATGTTATGGGTGGTGCCAAGAGTGCCTTGATTGGTAATCTGATTCAGAACCAGTTCCTTTCTGCTAGAGACTGGCCCTTCGGCAGTGCTTTATCCATCGTCTTGGCAATTCTGGCTTTAGTTCTGATCATGCTCTACTACAGAGTATTGCAACAACAGAAGGGAGGGCAAAAGCATGAAGAAAAATTGGCATAGCGCCCTACTCTTCTCCTACGCTTTGGCAGTTGTAGCTTTCTTGTATCTGCCTTTAATGATTTTGTCTTTATATTCCTTCAACGATTCCAGGATCAACGCCGTTTGGACCGGCTTTACCTTGAAATGGTATGCTTCCTTGTCTCACAATACCAGAGTGCTGGAAGCTTTAACCAACAGCTTAATCATTGCCGGTATTTCCACTACTATTTCTACTCTTTTAGGTACCTTTACGGCATTGGCCTTAAACAAATACCAATATAAGCACAAGAACTTCATTAATGGTCTTGTTTATTTACCCATCTTAATTCCTGAAATAGTAATGGGCTTGTCTCTTTTGGTTCTATTCTCCCAAATGAGTATTGCCCTTGGTAAAAATACTTTGATCTTGGCTCATATCACCTTCTGTATTTCCTTCGTCATTATTACCGTAGGTGCCAGATTGGAAGGCAGAAGAACAGACTTAGAGGAAGCTGCCGGAGATTTGTATGCTACACCTTTCCAAACCTTCCGCTATATTACCTTCCCCTTAATTCTTCCCGGTATTATTGCCGGTGCCTTGATTGCTTTCACTCTATCCATTGATGATTTTATCATCAGCTTCTTCGTGGCCGGACCAAACTCCACCACCTTGCCACTGTACATTTACGCTATGGTTAAGCGGGGCATTTCTCCGGAAATAAATGCCTTGTCCACTTGCCTAATGTGCGCAACTGTTTCCCTGGTGGTAATTTCCCAAATCTTGCAACCTAGTAACTTTAGCAATAAAAAGAAACATTAAGACAACAAAAAACCGGGGTACAGACTTAAAAGTCTGTACCCCGGTTTTTATTTTATCTTACCAGCTTCTAAAGAACCAGAGATAATAGTTCATGCCATGATATCTGTTATCTCCATCGCCACCTGTATCCTGCATCGTGAAATGTTCCACGTTAAAAACCAGTCGGCTCTTATCAGACAACTCATAGTCATAACCGAGGCCATAAGTATTTTTCTTACGTCTATCCGTGGTTAGATCAGTTAGTGGATCATAGGTTTCGCCACTACGTTCCAGATGATCATAGAATACTCTGAATCTACCTTGTTTACTTATCTTCTTAGCCCATTGGAGACCCATGTTTTTACCAATTCTGGTTTCCGGTGAAGAAATAAAGCTGGTATTCTTCAACGGTCCATCATTAGTTCCCCAATAATAAGCAGTAAAAAATTGGCTTTTGTCAGGTACATAATTTACTGTAAAGTTTGGTGCCAATCTATTACCGGACTGATAGGACAAATCATTTTCTTCATTTTTTCCATAATTGGTACGACTAAGCTCCGCTAAGAATTGCCACTTTCTATCCAAATGCTTCCACTCTACAGTGTTCACCAAAACTCTGCCAGGCTTAATCCAGCTATTGTCCTTGGTATAATCAGTATCGTATTTACCGCCCCAGGTTACATAGGTACCAAAGATAAGCGTATTCATAGTATTAAGTTTATGATAATACCATACGGCCGGTATTACATTAAAGCCTTCGCCAAAGCGGCTATTTTCTACTAGATCGTCACTCATGACAGGATTAAAACCATGTAAGGCATCCGTACCTGTAGGCAAATTAAAACCCAGGGAATAAACAAAATAATTAGCATTCGGCAGCTGATGAGTATAAGCCACGGAAATGCCGGTATCTGTTAAGGTATCTATCTTCCCGTTGGCTGTATCAGCATTATTGGACAATGCATAGCCACCTTCAATATTATACTCAAACAAACCTTTAACATAAGTATAACTAAAAGGCTGATAAAATTGATGACCACTATTGCCGTTGTCATCCTTCCAGCTGTAATACTTGGCTGCCGTATAGGCACTCTGAGAGAAACGTTTTTTTAAGTCAGCCTTGCCACTGGCATAGTCTGCATATTGCTTTTCCTGATAGGTCAAATCCTTGGTATTATTAGCGACCTGTACCTTCCAATCGCTTTCTGATGGATATTTATCCAGTTCCTTGCTAAGACGATCAACCTTCTGCGCCACAGCATCACGTTTCGCTTCCGTAGCTACAATACTATCGTCCAGCGCGGTATAATCCGCCCACAAAGCCGCATCTTCCTCTCGGGCAGGTGCCGACTCTTCATCTAAAGCTAGGCTTCTATCATATACAGCTACAGCTTCCTCACTACCATCTTCCAATTGACTGAGCTGTGCCGCCAAAGCATCTGATTGCTCGTCATAAGCAGCCAGAACTTTTTTGGTCTGCGCTAACTTAGCAGATAGTGCCTTGCTCTCTGTCTGCTTTTCTCCCAGTTCTTCATCCAGGGCAGCCTGCTCTGCCATTAGCTGCTTACGTTGGGCCAAGCGGGGATCAGTAGCACGAATATATTCTTGCTTGTCCAACAGTGCTTTTTCCTGTCTCAGCTTGGTCACAGCTTTTTTGGCCTCTGCCTGAGCTTTTTCCCTTGTTTCTTTTTCTATTTCTTCCTTTTTCAGACTATCTGCCAGAGTACGTACATCAGTAGGAACCGTAACGCCTGCGGCTTCTACTGTTATTTTTACATTGGGCAGCAGCATAAGTCCTACTAATATGGCTGCTATTTTCTTTTTATTCATTCTTATAGCCCTCTCGTACTAGCTTTGCTTTAGTCAGCTCACAAAAAAGTCTTTGCTCAATCGGGAAAGTATGCCAAATAGTTTCCGGATACTTCTCTACAAAAAGCTGCCACACATATATTCTGTCCTGTAAGGTTCCAAGATTATAAAAAACAGGAAAAATCTGAGCATAGGCATCAGGATAAAAGGTATTCCAGTTACTCTTGTTGCGATGCGTGCCACTTTTGCTCCAAGCTAAGGTGTTACCCATGGGAAGATAACCATAAATACCATTTTTGATACTATTAGCCACAGCAGCATAATATTTATAATCGATTTTCTGCTTTAAAGCCTTGGCCAACTCCAAGTAAGCTCTTATTCCACCATAGGCCTCACAGTTATCCATGAGATATTCCTCAGGATACTCTGTATACGCAATGGTCAGGCCATCTTTTTGTTGCAAAAAAGGAATGGTGTAGGCGATATCATTTATTTTGCTCCAATTAGCCAAAATAATTTTGCTGTCGCCGGTAGCCTTATAATATTCGTTTAAGAGATAAAGAAAAACACCGGAATAGCCATCTACAGAATCATAGGTATCTACTACTTTTTCCTTGTTGCCGGTAAGGGTAAAATCATACACTGTGCCACTGACGCCATATTTATCCAGTTTATTTACTCTGGGAAAATACCAGGCCAGCAAGCGCTCTACATCGGCATAATGCTTACCCTTATCCATATCAGCCAAAGCAAAAAGGCAAGCCTCATAGGGAGTAAAGAACATCTCTTCTGGCATAGTAGTTTCATAATCATAAATTACCCGCACCGGATGAACAGCCGACCCATTACCTTGAGCCAAGGTAGTATTGGCCATGCCTACTATAAGACAGCTAGTTATTAGACATATCTGCTTCCAGTTCATTTATATCCCCTTCTATCGTTACGTAATAATAATCTCCCTCGGAACGCACCTTAAGGTTCTGTCCCTTAGGTTCTGACAAGTGCTGTTTAGGAACTGCAAAGGTAATATCTCTGAGTCCTTCCGGATTACTGAGTTTCACCTTTAAGCCTTGTTTTGTTTTGGTAAAATTAAACTTGGTTTTTAAAAATCTAAGATAAAAATCTGCTACATCCGTCATAGTTCTCACTGACAGCTTACCGTCTGTTTTATTCTTATCCAGCCAGTTCAGGAAACCAAGAATAGTATCTTCATAGTGCACAATATCGTAAGGGTGAGAATAAATTAGTCTAAAGCTATGAGTCTTAACGCCAAAAGCAGCCGTATCCTCCAGCCATTTATTTACCTGCTCTGCAGACAAACCAGCTTCGTGCATCTCTGCAAAAGAAGCATACTTACCGTTAGGCATAACAGGAAAAGCCAACACCTTATCCGATACCAGCTTGCCTTGGTAGAAAGTCCTATTCATAATACTACCCGAATCTCCAGTATAATAATACACCCGCACTCCCAATTTTTGTAAAATTTCTGTATTCATTGGTTGGGGGTATACTCCCACCGGTGCTGAATACTCAGTAACCGGTCGATTCGTTACTTCTTTTATGGCATCATTGTTAATCTTAATATAATGGTAAACCTGGTCATAGCTTAATTTATTCTCCTCCAGCTGTTTGGCAAACCAGTTATGGGCCCACCCGCCATGAGAACCTACCTGACCATAGTTCATGATTTGCAGAATAATATCACGTCCGGGAGACTGTGTTGCCATAAAACCTTCCCCGTCTCCCTTCTCATCCAAAAAGTCACCTGCTGTCACATGGAAAGACATCGGCAAATTAGGGTGCAAAAGGCCTTTAGCTATCATGCGGGGAAAATTATCATGTTCTACGTCAGAATCCAAATGCCAGTTAATTACAATACCACCCAAGCCTTGCGGAATATTAAGCACATGAGGCAACTGAGCATATTTGAACAGAGTCGTTCTTAAAAAAGAACGCAGCATCAAATCATCAGAATCCAGTTTTAGGGCGCCTAACGGCAAATTGTTATACAGCAGCTTACCCTTGCCCAGCTGCTTTACTACAATACAGGGGCCTACTATTCCCTTCTTATCTACCGTTTGAGCTATGACCTGCTCATCCTTAATGGCATCCTTGTCCACAGAAATATTACGCAAAGGATATTCTAATTTGCCATAAATATAGCCAATCAAATAATTATCCTCGTCTGTTTTTCCCACAGGAATTTGAAAGAGTTCTCTATTTTGACTGGACGTAAATTTTATATAGCCTGTACCAAAAGCGTTATCCTTATTGGCTGTTTCATCATAGGTACTGTAGTTAAACCCAAAGAGCGGTGTCAAAACAGCATGCTCCAGGAAGAATCCTCTTTTGTCCTTCGTGCCTGCATCACAGACTACAGCAGCTATACCGCCTTGCTCCACATAGGTTCTTAGCCAATCCAGCTCGTTACCGTAAAACATGGTGGCAACACCATCCGGAAAAACTATGACCGGATTGTTGTGTACAGTTTTGGCAGGGTCCATGGTCATAAGCTGATAAATATCTATAACCTTATGACTAACACCCTCTTCTTCCAGCACGCTTTCATAAGCCTTCATAAGCTGCTTCTTATCACCCAGCGTATCCTTATGGTTTACGGCCAAAAGCACCTTTAGCTCTGAATTGTTGACTAAGGCATCTTGCTCCGTCTTCATCTGATACATATAAAAGGAAACGATGCTAAAAACAAAAAGGGCAGCCAAAAGAATATATGTTTTTCTTTTCATAATACTATCCCCTCGCCATCAGTAGAAACATAACCATATATTCTACTGTTCTGATGAAGTTTAATGCCATCTCTGGTAACTAGGGACTTACATTTACCAATTTGACCAATACTGGAATCAGGCCACATTTCTACCATGCCATTGGAAAATACATCACCCCATACTCTGGCTCCGGCTTCTATGATGACATCTTTTCTCCCAAAGACATTTCCCAGGACAGTGGCTTGGTTTGCAATCGTAATTTTTCCATACCCTTTAATACTTCCGGTAACTATAGCACCGGGTTTAACGACTAAATCACCATGGCGTTTCACAATATTAACTTCATACAGCTTGCCTTCTTCAATATCTTTAGAATCATCCCAAAAGGCATTATAGGCAGGCTTGGGAAACGACAGGTCTGTAGCCTGCACAGTTTCTACACCATCAACTCCCACTTTTATGATAGGCGCATAGAGTCTGGTGAAATGACAGCCTTTACCCAGCAGCAGCATTTCCTTCGCTGTAGCACTGATACCCAAATCACAATTTTCGCCTGCTACAATTTTCTTAGCATCAAGCCAACGAATAACCTGTACCTGATTAGCCAAATAGCAGCCTTCCTTGCAAAGTCCTGCCCTTAGCAAGGTACCCTGTCCAACTTGTACCTGCTTTAGGCAAACCATTTCCTTGAGAAACTGGCTATGAGGCATAATACTGACAGCTTGCTTAAACAAGGTAATATGCTTATAACTACCACTGGCAGGTTCAATATTCTGAGGCGGGCAATTAATGATTTCCCCTTTGGACAGTTCTAGCTCTTGACCATCTTCTATAGCTCTTAGGTCCTTAACTCTTTTTAGCAGCAGCTTTTTAAAACTCTTAGCAAAATACTCAGGGTCTTTAACATAGTTGTTGTTAATATGCATGCTCTTGTCATCTTTTTTGCGTTTTATTTCTATCCAGCCGGGCAAAAAAGCAAAAAACAGCATGACAATAAATAAAGCTAAACAAATAATCAGCATTAGACTGTCCCTCCCTTCTCTTGACGGAAGCGCGCAGTTTTCTGCCAGGTAGCCTTACGATGGGTAATCAAATCCAAAATAGATTGAAAAAATCCTTTGGTAATAAACCACATATAAAAATAAAAATTAAAAGCAATATACGGCAATAAAAAGACCCTTTGCCTTGCCCCGTCCAAAAAGCAAGCTGTACCAATTTCAAAAAAAGGAGCAAAATTGCCAAAGGTATTATAAGCACCCAAAAAAATCAGGAAAAGCCAACCTGCAATAATATGCATTTCATCCATAAAGAAAAGTAACAGGGAGTCGATGAGACCTAACAATAAAATAACCGGCATCATATAGATGCACAGGAGCAGCATACCATCCAGCTTCTCCCAAAAGTTTAAATAGGTAGATTTCAGTACCGGCACGAAATAACGCCACATACACTGGTTATGTCCTCTGGACCACCGCTGTATCTGACGAGCTCTTACCTCCCAGGACTCCGGTGCCTCCTCGTAGCATTCTGCAGAATTGGCGTAGCTTACTTTCCAGCCACGACAAAAAAGCCGATAGGTAAGTTCTGTATCCTCGGCCAATACTCTAATATTAAAGGAACCGGTATCCATCAGCAAAGCCTTGCGAAAGCCTCCTACCGTACCACCGTACTGAGGAAGCAAATCCATGTTATACCTAGCCTGCTGATCGACCTGATATCCTCCCGATCTTTCCAAATCCAAAAGTCTGGTTAAGATGTTCTTACTGGTGTTTACAGGTACTACCCTGCCCATCACAGCGCCTACCTGAGGATCTAAAAAGCCTATGCTTAGTTTTCTTACCAAATCACGAGCAGGAATGTAATCGGCATCAAAGACAATGATAATTTCACCTTTAGCAAGCTTCATAGCCTCGTTTAAGGCTGCCGGCTTGCCTCTATCTCCTTCAAAACGATGCAAGGGGTGCACTCGTTTATCTGTCTGGGCATATTTGTCCAGTATTTCCTGGGTTTTATCTTCAGAAAAATCATTTATGGGAATAATTTCCAACTTGTCCTTAGGATAATCTGACCGTAAGAGAGCTTGCAAAACTCCCTCTGCTACTGCCTCTTCGTTGTGCATAGGAATAACGACACTGACAGAAAAAACGTCAGTATCAAGAATGTCCTGGCAATATTTGCGCTGAGGATAGTAAAGTCGGTTGTAGGTAAAAATATAATGGCGAATGCCATAGATTACCATCACAACAACCGTAAAAATAAAATACAGCTTTAAAATCCAAATAATTCCTACCATTTCCAAACCGCCTCTATCCTCTTGATTCCCTTGCTAACTTTATTAACTACCAAACTGTAGATAGCTACAATATAAAGAAAGTCAATAAAAGGACCAAAAGTAAAAAATAAGGAAGCCATATACAATATAGAAATCTTACTCAAAACATAAACGAAAATAACATAACGTAATACGGAAAAAACCAAGAAATAAAGATAACAGCCAACTACCGCCCCCAACACTAAAAATATGTTGCAAGGCAAAATTGCAATACTGGTTCCAAGAATAAAAGGTGTAAAAAACAGCATCAGCATTTGCTGTTTCAAATAAAGGCCGGAATATTCGCTAGCTGTATAAGGGAAAAGCCAAGGTACGAAAACAAAAAACAAGCTGGAAAAAAGATGCACAAAAAGCATAACCGTAGCAAAAATACTCCAGGGTCTTACCTTAACAAAAGCAGTAAGTACAACTAAAGCAATAAGCGTAAAAAGTAAATTAAACCAATTAAATAGGACAGTAGGATATCTTCCCGGTACTGACAGATAAGTAATATCTCCTATCATGTCTATCAGGTTACTGTGGTTAGCCAGCAGTTCTCCTGATGCATAATAGCCCTGCAGGATATATTTAGTTACTTCGGTTATGGCTGCAGTAATCTGCGGATAACAGAAAAAGGTAAAAACAGACAAGGGAAGTGCCGCCACAAGAATGGTTAGAAACACTCTCCATTTACTTTGCGCTAAATAGCGATAAGTTCTGGCATAAGTTATACTTTGTTTCATTTCCGTCACTACACAACAACCTTTCTCAAGATGCTGCTACCTGAGGCAAAAAAGTCGGCATCACATTTTATTTTCTAATTATTTATTGTGCCTTTATAACATGTCTTTTTTTATTTTCGTCTATTATAACTCAAAGCCTTCTACAATGCTAGTTTAAATATCCTACAAATAGTAATGCTTTCTCTTGGAAAGAATTACTTATCTATCGCCTTGTGCTACATTTATCTGTAATTACAATATTAAAAATCACTGTAGACCGCTCAGAAAAAAGTTACCAGAAATTCTCTTTTAAAAGAATTTCTGGTAAACTCACTACAAAACATTTAGCAATTTCTAATCTTCCAGCTCTGCAAACTGGCCGATCAATTTTCTTACCCTTAGATATTCACGACCATGTTTTAGAATAAGCTCGATAAAATCCTGTGCATATTTACGCAAGTAAGAATCCTTACGGCAGCATACATAACAGCTTCTCTTGCGCTCTACTCCCTTTAAGGTATAATAGTTACATTTATTTTTCGTTAGAAAATCTTCATCAAGATAAACATCAGGAGCAATGAAAACCGTGTCAGTGTTCATCACAACTTTCTTGCCTACTTCAATACTGGATGTCTCCAAAATAATAAAAGGAGAAATGTCGTTGCTGGCAAAAAGCCTGTCCTGAATGCGACGAATATCATATTCCTTGGTAATAGACACGAATTTTTCGTTCTTGGCTTCCGTAACCAGAATACTCTTGCCATTAGGTATTCTTTGCGCAATTTCCGTGTTTTTATTGGCAACCAAAAGGACTTTTTCTGTTTCTACCAGTTGATAATTTAATTCTTCTCTGGTAGGTACAGTAGTCAGCACAGCCACATCCAAATCACCGCTGAGCAAATTAGCCTCTGTCTCAGCATAGCCTGCTTCGGCAATTTCCAGACGCACATAAGGATAAGCCTTGAAGAAAGGACCAATGACCTTAGGCAAAATTTCCATGGCTCTTTGCATAGTAATACCTAAATGCAGCACACCGCTTTCTTCCTGCTTAATATCATTAACTTCGTTAAGCAGATTGGTATTAATGGTGATGATTCTTTTGGCTGCTTCTATATACCGTTTGCCTGCTTCCGTTAAGGTAAGAGGCATTTTGTTGCGCAAAAAGATAGGCGCCCCAATGAAGCTTTCTACTGCTTTCACTGTTTGGCTAAGAGCCGGCTGCGAAACGTGCAGTGCTTTAGCAGCACCGGTAATACTTCCTTCTTTCAATATTTCCATTATATATTGAGCATGTTTGATATTCACTTAGGCACTTCCTCTTTCTTCTCCTTAAAGTACAAGGAGCCCCTGGAATTTTTGATTATAAGTATTCAAAATATAATAAGTTTTTACTTATATGATTATATCATGATTTGTCTGACTTTTCCAATATTTTCTCATTTAAACTTCCTTTGCAATAATTCCAGGAATTTTTGGGCAACAGGTGTAAATATTTGGTACTTCTTCCAAATAACATACATCTTGTTTTCCAGCTTGGGATATAGTGGCCTAAAAACCAAGTCACTGCCAAATCCGGTAGCTGTTAAATGGTCAAAGGTTAACTGACAGCCTAGCCCTTCCTGTACGCAAACCGAACCATTATAGGACAAATTAGTAGAGCCCATATGATGCAGCAAATCTATTTTCTCCCCGCACCAACGGGGAATATCCGCTTTCATAGACTGGTCTGAGCAAATAAGGTCTAAACCGATAAGATCATCGGCAGTAATATGCTTCTTTTTTGCCAAAGGATGGTCTTTGCGCACCACTAACCCCCAGGTATCTACACCCGGTATTTCCATATAATTGTATCTGGACAAATTAGGCGGTTCTACAATAACAGCAAAATCAAGCAGCCCTCTATCCAGAATTTCTGCTACCTGCTCCGTATTGCCACTGGTAATGTGAAAATGCACTCTGGAATAAGTTTTTTTAAATTCTTTTAGAGCCTGGGCTATGTATTTAATTAAATAGGATTCAGCACAGCCTAGCTGAATATCGCCGCCGGCTATTTCATCCAGGGCTTTAAACTCATCGGTAGTCTTATCCACCATTTGTAAAATATCTTCTGTACGCTTACGTAAAAGCATACCTTCGTCTGTTAGCTTAATGCTGTAGTTGCTACGTACAAAAAGCTTTTTCCCCAGTTCCGTTTCTAAGTCTTTCAGTTGTTTGGAAAGAGTAGGCTGGGAAATATGCAAATATTGAGCAGCTTTAGTAATACTCTCTTCCCTGGCCACTTCCAAAAAATAACGCAATACCCTGATTTCCATAGCAAGGCCCCCCGTATGACACCTTTTATCTAAGTAAACTATATCATAAGCAGATATTCTTAACAAGAATAATTAGAAATAGTTAATAAGTATTTGCTATTTCTATGATTATTTCTTACAATGACCTTGCAAAAAGAAATTATGCAAGGAGGTTAAAAAATGACTGAAGTTTCGGATGCCAAAGGCATTTTATACCAGAATCTGCTTGATGCCGGTTGTAGTGAAAAAGAAATTCAGCAATGTATGCTCTGCGCTGAAAAAGGTGCTCAACAAGCATTATGCAGTTTACTGGAAAAACATAAGCAAAATCTTAACAGCAAGGTACATAAAACCCAAGAAAAAATTGATTGTCTAGATTTTTTATTGCACAAGGTGCGAAAGGAGCAAGTAGAATGAAGAAAAAATTATTTAGCATTTTAACAGTAGCAGCTTTGTTGACTGTAGGTGGTCAAGTAAACAGCGTAAATGCTGCTGCCAAACACCAAGCTATGGAAAAAATTGCTGCTAAAGGAGAGAAAACTATGGAAGTAACTAAAGAATGGGATAAAGTATTCCCCCTCAGTGACAAAGTAAATCATAAGAAAATATCGTTCCACAATCGGTATGGCATCACCTTAGTTGCCGATATGTATGAACCTAAAAATGCCGCCGGCAAGCTGGCAGCTATTGCAGTAAGCGGTCCTTTTGGCGCCGTAAAGGAACAATCCTCCGGCTTGTATGCCCAGGAAATGGCTAAAAGAGGTTTTCTTACCATTGCCTTTGATCCTTCCTTCACCGGTGAAAGCGGCGGTTCCCCTCGTGATGTAGCTTCCCCTGATATTAATACCGAAGATTTTTCTGCTGCTGTAGATTTCTTATCTACCCAAAAGAATGTTAATCCTAATAAAATAGGTATTATTGGTATCTGTGGCTGGGGTGGCATGGCTTTAAATGCAGCTGCCAACGATCCTAGAATTAAAGCTACCGTTGCTTCCACCATGTACGATATGACCAGAGTAACTGCTAACGGCTATTTCGACAGTGTAGATGCAGATGGCCGCTACAAAACCCGGGAAGCTTTAAATGCCCAAAGAACTTTGGATTATCAAAACGGTACCTATGCTAAAGCAGGTGGCGTTCCTGATGTATTGCCCAAGGACGCTCCCTTCTTTGTCAAAGATTATTATGACTATTACAAAACCAAGCGCGGTTATCATCCTCGTTCTGTAAATTCCAATGCAGGCTGGAATAAGACTTCCGCTCTTTCCTTCATGAACATGCCCATCTTGTCCTATGCCAGCGAAATTAAAAATGCCGTATTAGTTATTCATGGCGAGAAAGCTCATTCCAGATACTTCAGTGAGACCGCTTTCAAAAAACTCAAGGGCGACAACAAAGAGCTTATGATTATTCCCGGTGCTGTTCATACAGATTTATACGATAAGCTGGAAGTCATTCCTTTTGACAAAATTACCGCCTTCTTTGACAAGTATTTAAAATAAACACACAAAAAAAAGGTGCATCCTCAGGGATGCACCTTTTTACATTTATAGCTGCGGCTTGGTAAGTGTTCTACCTAAATCTTTAATCATGATCTGGTCCTTTTCTGTAGCGCGGCCTGCGGTTGTTAAGTAACCGCCAATCATAATACCATTAAGACCGCCATTCAAAGCCAGGCATTGTAAATCTCTTAGGTTTACTTCTCTTCCTCCAGCGGTACGGATAAGTGCCTTAGGTAGAATAAATCTAAAGACAGCAAAAGCCCGTAAGATTTCTAAAGGAGTTAAAGGCTTATTTTTAGAGAATGGTGTGCCGGCAATAGGATTTAAAATATTTAAGGGTACGGAATCTATGCCCAGTGCTTTTAACTGAAAAGCTAACTCTACTCTTTGCTCCGGTGTTTCACCTAAGCCGAAAATTCCACCACTGCAAACTCTCAAACCTGCCTTTTGAGCATTTTTAATGTTTTGAATTTTAGCCTCATAGCTGTGGGTAGAACAAACAGTAGGAAAATAGCTGGGTGCCGTTTCCAGGTTATTATGAATTCTGGTTAAGCCAATATTTTTTAGGGTACGAGCCTGTTCCAACGTCAAGATGCCTAAAGAAGCACAAATCTCTATGCCTACTTCTTTTTTTATTCTGGCAAGAGCATGACAAATATTGGCAAACTCTATATGACTTTGCTGACCAAGGCCACTGGTTACTATGGAGAAGCGTACTGCCCCGGCAGCTTTGGCCTTTTTCGCAGCAGCAACTATTTCTTCTTCATCCAACAAAGGATACTCTTTTACGCCTGTTTGGTAATGAGCTGATTGAGCACAAAATTTGCAGTCCTCTGAGCATCTGCCACTGCGGCCGTTTATGATGGCACAGCAATCTACTGCCTCGCCATTAAATTTGCTGCGTATTTTATCTGCCATAGCCAAAAGCAGCATAGTATCCTTATCGCTTACTTTTATTAGTTGTTCTGCTTCTGCTACAGTTATTTCGCCACCTGCCATAACTTTTTCTGCTAATTCAATAATCATGTTCTTCCTCCTAATTTTATTGCGATTAACTTACATAATAAGTTTACATGCTTTTTATGTCAACTTGGAAAATTAGTTGGTTAACCTATTTATTATGGTTATTCTGGTTTGCAAAATAAAATAACGACCATCTTTAAAGATGGTCGTTATTTTTTCTACGATTAAATTGCTTTTTTAGCTTGTTCTTCCGTAAGAAGAATATGAGTAAACAACCCGGTACGCAAGGCACCTATGATACTATCCTGTTGTGCTCCATAGCCGATACCATAAACAGTTCTGCAATGGCGCAAATCCGCCAAAGACATTCTACAAGTAAAATCATGCTCCCCACTTATAATGTCACCTTGCACATTATAAAAGTAGGACAAAAAACTGCCTACTGCATGCTGACGATGAAGCACATCACCAAAACGCATTTCAGTAGCTTCATCAGGAGAAGAAGGATAATTTTGTAGAGCTAGTAAAGCCATATCCAATTCTCGCCATTTTAAAAGGAGATTAGTATAATCAGCTTTTTTCTCCACAGACTGTTTGTCTTCCCTGCTTACCACAAAAGCTTTTTCCTTAATTGTATAGCTCTTCCTGCCTAAAGATTGCGCCAGAGCCTCCACCATTTCATTAACGTTATAGTGTTCGTTGGGCACCGGTGCTTTACCAATAAGAGGACAAACTACACCCGGAGATGCTTTAAAATCATGTGTAGCCATTTCCTTGATCAAATAGCCTAAAGGAGAGCCCCAGCCTAAACCAATATTATATTCAGTTTGGGCTTCCAAGCCTAAATAGATGGCAGCTTGCCTGAGAACAGCATGAAAATCAGACTCCTTGCTAACTATCAAACCACCTTTTAGCTTAAACTTCTGACACAGCTCTCTTAACAACGCCGCATTATCGTCATTCATCACATTAGCATTGACTGTAATGCTGACAATGCCGCATTCCTTGGCCCTGGCCAGCATTTTGCTGACCATTGGCCTAGAAATGCCTAAGCGTTGAGCAATATCATTTTGAGTCAGATCTTCTTCATAATACATTTTAGCTACACAGATTAATTGTATTCTCTCAGAATCAAGGATATGCATGGTAATCTTCTTTCAGTAAAATTATTAAACACTTTACTATTTTACTTCCATTAGCTCAAAAAGGAAACCATCTTTCATCACAAAAGCTATTCTGGTATGCTCATCAGCCATCCAAGGTTTTACAATTACCTTAGTTTCCTTAAGGATCTGATCCAAATTGTCTACTTTGTAAGCCACATGACCCATGGTCTGCAGCTCTTTAGGCATGGGAGTATCTTTATCAAAGCGTAAATATTCAATAATCCAGTCATTAGTTTCCGGTGCTGCGATATGACACTTAATGCCTTCTACATAAACTTCACCGGGCATTGGTTTAGAAACAGGAACACCTACATGGACAAATTGTTTCATTTTATCGACACTCCTTTTTATAATTTTTGATATGCCTTATAAGCCTTATCAGGTTTCATGTTTTCATGTACGACCATATGAATGGCTTGCAGCATAGCCGCAGGTTTTTCCGCTTGCAAAACATTTCGTCCCATATCAACGCCTGCCGCGCCCTCACTGATTGCTCTGTAAGCCATCTCTAAAGCATCCTTTTCCGGAATCTTTTTGCCACCGGCAATGACAATAGGCACCGGGCAAGCTGACGTAACTTTTTCGAAATCTTCACAGTAATAGGTTTTGATGATATGAGCACCGGTCTCTGCCAAAAGCCTGGTTGCCAGGCCAAAATATTTTGGCGTTCTTTCCATTTCCTTACCTACTGCTGTAACTCCTAAAATAGGAATACCATATCTTTCGCCCATATTAATGGCCGTGGTAAGGTTCTTTAAAGAACCAATTTCACCACTGGCACCTATAAAGCCTTGTACGGCCATACAGGAAGCATTCATACGAATGGCTTCCTCAATATCCACAGCCAGAATGCCTTCACTCATGTCTTCCTTAAGAACGGAATTATCAGCAGTGGAACGGAGTGCAATAGCTTTCCTGTTATTAGCCGGTATGCAACTACGAAGTGCTCCTCTGGTAGCCATTAAGCAATCCGCATATTCCATCAAGGTTGGTATTACCAAATCAAGTCTTTCCAATCCTGCCGTTGGTCCCATGATGTAACCATGGTCGAAGGCCAGCATAATAGTATGACCATCATCCTGAAAAATTTTGGCTAATCTTGTTTGCATACCCCAATCCTTGTACTCTAAGCCCTTAACATGAAAGGTGCGAGCAGGAGGAGGCGTACCGATGCCATAGTCTTTTGCTAATTTGTTGCCATCTTTATCTGCCATAATATCTATCTCCTTTTACGTCTGACCGGCTTACACAGTCATATAAGGTGTATGGCAAGGAGCTTTCCACAATGCTGTAAGCTCATCATCCATACGAGCCAGGAACATTTGGAAACCGGCAGTTTCTTGTACTGTCAAGGTCTCGCCTACTCTATTAGCTACAATGGTAATGCCTTTTTCAGCTAAGTAGTTATAGCATTTCCTATAAATAATAAGTTGTTCCATAAGAGTAGTTGCTCCGGAACCATTGATGATAACCATTACCTTTTCGCCTTTTTTAATGCTCAAATCCTTCAGCAAAGCATCCATCATCAATACTGCTGTGTCATCAGCGCTCTTCATGGGCATAGAACCACCGCCGCCCTCGCCATGTTGACCCATACCAACTTCCATCATGCCTTCATCTATATGAGCAATCTCCATACCGGTAGCAGGATGAGTAGCACCCACAGTAGCTACAGCAATTGTTGCCATATTATCGGCAAATCTTTGGGCAATGGCAGCAACTTCTTCCAGAGATTTACCACTGGCAGCTGCTGCACCGGCAATCTTATAGAGAGGAATGCAACCTACCAAGCCTCTCCTGTCTTCCGCATTGGAACGAGGTGCATTAGCAATATCTTCCTGAGTTACAACCTTAACTACCTTAATTCCTGTCTTAGCAATTTCCTTCATGGTAATATTACCGGTTAGCATATCGCCGGCATGGTTTAAAACTACGAACAAAACGCCATGACCTTTATCTGCCATTTTTATAGCTTCTACGCAAAGTTGAGGGCCAGGGGCTGCAAAAATATTACCGGCTACGGAAATATCAATCATGCCTTCGCCTACGAAACCGCTAATGGCAGGCTCATGTCCTGTGCCACCCAAAGTAACGATGGTAACTCTGTTAGCTTTTTGCAAAGCTTTACTAACTACCAAATTGCCATCCTTTAATTCAATGATATCCTGATTAGATAATGCTAGTCCTTCTAACAGTTCCTTGGTTAAATCATCTGGTTTGTTAATAAACTTTTTCATAGTCTTTTCCCTCCATTTTTATATTAATGCAGCGCTTGTGCCATGGCTGCAAATAAAACCGACATACTTACCGCACCCGGATCCTCATGTCCTAAGCTGGCTGCTCCAACATTCTTGGCTCTACCAAATTTAGCCACATAGTCTTTTGTTTTGGCAGCTCCATCTTGAGCAGCCTGAGCAGCAGCATCCATTTTTTCCCGTATATCTCCTTCTTTTTCCATACCTGCCATTAAAGCAGGATAAAGAGCGTCTACCATAGTTTTATCCCCTAATTTTGCTTTAGAAATATCCTCAAAATCCGCTTTTGCCTGGGCCAACATTTGGCAAAATTCCTGGGAAGTTACTTCTGTCTTATCTGCGGGAGCTCCTTCAGCCATTCCGGAGAACACCGTGCCCCACAATGGTCCTGCACTGCCTCCATTAATGCCCATGCACAGCATGCCTATATCATCTAACAAACCTTTAATATCTTTGGCGTCATTAGCCTCTACCTTCTGCTTAATGGCATCTGCCATTCTGCCAATAGTTAAGCCATGATCACCATCACCTGCCACACTATCCAATTCACAAAAATATTTACTTTTAGCTTTTAATTCCATTGCTGCAGCTAAAAGCATTTTTTGCAATTCCTTTATGGTGAGCATATGAACACCTCCGTCCCTTTGTTAAGAAAATTGTAACCTTTGTCAGAACATTTGTAAATAAATAATCAGAAAATTTACTCAATTATTGGTTTTTTCAGTCCAATTTGTCCACAAAAAAAGAGAGAATACAAAGTATTCTCTCTTCCATAAAGACATTATTTAATTCCTTTTACGTCTGCAATACCACCTAGGCGCCACAAAGAAATTCTGGCAATGCCACCTTGCTTCACCCAGGTGATCCATTGATTAATGGTAGCCTTATCGGCGTACCAGACATCATATACCGTAGTACCTTCCCGATAGCGATAAACTAAACATTGACTATTTATATCCCTGGTAGGCGTAACATTGTATTTTTTTTGCAATCTTACTGCTTCTTTTTCTGTAATAAACTGGGGCTTGGCCTTGCTACTCCAGATACAACCACCGTTAGATAAGGCAGCTGCCTTAGGTTCAGGCAAGCTGGACATGGCACTTAAAGTATTGTAGATAAATTGCCTGTTCGCCTTAGGTCCTGGTCCGCTATGCAGACCATAAAGATTATAGAACATAACTACGTACTCAGGCCCCTTGACCAATTTTAATTCTTTAAAGGGTGCAGAGGGTTCCAAAACAATACGTAATTTGAGGCCGGCTGCTTGGGCACTAGTGTAAAGCTTACTAACAAAATTTGGAAAATATGTAATGGCTTCCTTATTTTTCCAAATATTTTCATAATCTATTTCCAGGCCGCCCAAGCCTGCTTTTTTCGTTAAGTTAATTAGCTCGGTAATATGCTTCTGGGTAGCTGCTTCATCTTGTAGTAGCTTGGCAACTATTTTAGGATCTTTTAATGCTACGGTTTCATCTCCGTTGGTTACATCATTTACTACGGACAAGAAAGAAGTATATTTACCTTTTTTGATTTTGCCACGTAGTGCCAAAAGGTCCTTACTGCAAACCAAGGTACCGTCCGGAGTAAAATTTGCCGCAAAAAGAACTAAGCCATCCAGCTTATCGCTAATTTGTTTAGCATCCTTGCTGCCGTTTGGCAAATCCCAATAAACTACCCAGGCGGATGGCACCGTCGCCATCTTTTGGGCTTCGCTTTCGCTAAGCAAAGGTTCGCTTTGGACGCAACCGGTCATGGCAAAAACTAAAAGGCCAATTAAAAAACTTGTAATTAAAGATTTTTTATGAACCATTCCACCACCGCCATAAGCGTTTTATAGGCTCTAAACTTAATTGCTTCCCAACCTCTTAAACTATCATCATAGAGAATAGTGTCAGGATTCTTGGCATCTTTAATAACCAATTTGCCAAAAACGCCATCGTACACATCATCAGCAAGATTAATCTGGCTCCAGCCATAACCACCCCATACTGCTTCCAGGGAAACCCGACCGGGGTCGTCTTTGGCCAAAGTAAATTTCTTAGGTAGAGCCTTACCATCTAGTTTAATCGATAATGTCTTATCTAGCAAGGAGATTTCCAAATGCCTGTTCCCTCTGGCATGATAGCTTAGCTCCGGAACATACTCTTTGGCGCCATCTGCCACCGACTTAGGATTTTCTATTTCTTTATCCTTTAACCTGTCCACATAAACCTTGGCTGTTTCAGCACTATCTGCATAACGAGTAAAGGTTTCTAATTCTTTCTTAACAACATCCCGCTTGTCTTCATCCACGGACTTAACAGGCAAGCCATCAAAGCGGTCCAAATTAAGCTTTAGCAGCTCTTTCTTGGTACCATCACTGCAATCAGTAACAATCAGGAAATTATTAACAATACCTACAGATACATAGGTAGTAACATCTTCATTGCCTCTGAGGTAAATGTTTTGTTGTCCATATTTGTTACCCAATAAATCTACAGTAAGAGAGAAATTATGGAAGCTGTCACTGCCCTTTAGATTCATACGCCCTTTATCTTTAGTCTTGGTAGTAAGGATAATACGTTCAGGCTGCAACTCGGCAGCTCCTTCCATGACCATCCACTTAGCATAACGAGTAGGCTCACCATCCACAAACTTTAATTTCTGATTAGTGTCATCATTGATACGTGTCAGCAAATGGTTAACAGGCCAATAAGCCTGGGGTTCCATTCTGGTTAAGTCATACAGGCTGCTGCTATGTACATTCTTGGAATAACCTTCCCGGTTAAAGTTCATCTTAAAGAGCTTTTCAATCCAATATTTATTAGCTGCTGCAACCTTTTCATTATTACCGAAGCTACCGGTATTGGAGTGCATGAGTACATAAGCTTGGGGAACATAACCTAAATCAGAGGTATAAATGTCTCTCAATCTTTCGTAATCATAATCAACACGGGCTTTCATTACTTGATAGCTTTCCAAAGGATATTGATGCTCATCACGAATATAGTCCATCAAATAATGGTTATACTTGCGTCCCAGAGTACCTTGTACCATGGAATGTTCCAAGGGCCCCATATTCCCTAGGTAATTGTTGTAACGGTCAAAAACATTAATGAAATAAAGTCTATAACCATTAGTTCCCATTTCCCAGAAAGTCGTACCTTGCAATTTTTTGAGTTCATCAGGCATTAAGAACTTGGTATCCTTATTATCAAACTTTTCCGGATAAGTCATGCAGGTAGCAATGAAGTTATCCTTTTCCAAAATCTTCTGGCTGAAAATAGCCGTATCGCGACGGCCATCTTCAAACATCAAAAATAAGGATTTGGCAGGCAGGGTTTTACCTTTTTGGTAATAGTCCAAAATATCCTGCTGGGTAATGGTAACATAACCGCGCTCTTTCAAGGTGGTCAAATGCTGATCCAATAATTCCATACCAATCAAGGAAGCATTACCGGTACGATCTACGCCGAAATAGGACAAGGCAATAAAGCCCTGGTCGCCATTCTTAGCCACTGCATTGTCATTATAAGGAACATATTTCACGAAAGTAAAAAGTGCCCTGATAACAATAAACAGAGCAAACAGGATGACAAGAACTTCAAAAACTACTCTGACTTTTTTGTTTCTTTCTTTTTGAGAGGTGAAAGCATTCATATGTCTTTACGCCTCCCCTTTGCTAAGTTTCTTGTTCTTCTTAGCTTCTTCAGCCACATCTGCAGGCGTCATTCTAGTGCCCCAGGTGGATTTCCAGAAGGTGACCCAGGCCACAGGCATCTGCCAAAGGAGAACAAACTCGTAATAAATGCAGAACCAAATACCATAAATCCAAGTAGTACTGCGTCTTAAAAGCAGCTGTGCAAAGCTCATCATGAGAGCCATCATCAGCATACCAACAAGGAAAGCGGTAGGGAATACTCTGTGTGCCAAAGGCACCCAGATTAAATTGTAAATAACGACCAAGGGTGCAGCCAACGGCACAACTAAGCCCATGTAGAAAGACAGCGCCATGAAAGGCTCTTTCTTCCACATAAATCTTGCTGCTATCAAAGATTCACGCAGCCAGCTACGTTTCCAACGCATCTGCTGGCGCAGGAAAACACTATAAGTATTAGGTACTATGGTGTTACAAACTGCTGTATCCTGATAAGTAGTTCTATGATGACGAAGAATAAAGTTGGTCAAGCTACGGTCATCGCCGAAGGTAGCCCTTTGGCCTAAGAAGGTCTGTCCACGCCAAGCATCCAGATTTTCCAGCACTAAATCTTTTCTGTAGCAGGACAACGGTCCTGACAAACAAGTAGCCGCATCAAAAAATCCTTCTGCTGCTTTCATAACACGGAAAGCAATGTAATAACGTACTGCCTGCATTTTGGTTAAAGTATTTGTATAAGTATTGGCAATATCCGTTCTTCCTGAAACACCGCCCATGTCTTCATCCCTAAAGGGTTGAACCAGGTTGATAATGGCAAAGGGTTCCAAGAAACTATCGCTATCCACGAAAACAACTAATTCATGTTTTGCTTCCAATACGCCGGCAGCCAATACCTCACGCTTACCGGTATTAGTAGGACGCAGAATGTATTTCAAACGATTCTCTACATGATATCTGGTATCAGCCCTAAGCTTCTCCACTATTTCCACAATCTTTTGCTGTGAACCATCTGTGGAACAGTCATCAATAACTATTACTTCCAGCTTATCCATGGGATAATTCTGATTCAAACATCCCATGATAGTCCTTTGAATCCATTTTTCTTCGTTAAAGCAAGGGATTAAGATAGTTACTCCCGGGGTAAATTTAGGATCAATAGGCACTGGCTTATAAAACAGAGCAAAAGCATAACGACTAAGTAAAAAGATTGCAGTAATAATGCTATATAAGTATAAGACCTTATTAAATTGGAAATACAAAACACTTTCACTACGCATTAAAATAACAACCAAAGAAACAGTAAAAAGCCAAAAGACAGAAACCATGAACATATATCTGCCCCTGTGCCTATTACTGTATTCAGCTAAGGATTCCTTAAAATGCAAGCCACAACGCACATAGCCGTTTAATTCCGCAAAGTTTTGAGTAACCTCGGCGTGAATGTTAACCGGCATTTCATAGCCTTCCGGCATGGTTCCGGGTAAAATTTCAAACTTCAGCTGAATGTCATCAGCTTCGTTTAAATGCTCGCCATCTTCTTTAAATAATTTGAGCTGAATGCCACTGCCTGAAATATTAACCGCTTTAGCCTGAAAAGTACGCTTACGCCCCTTACTTCTATAGGTAACAGTTACCGGATAATCTACAGCATAACGAATACCTTCGTAAATACTGTTTTCCAGCTTTTCAAAGTTTTCTGAATCGGCAGCTTCTTCATCTTGGCGCCGATCTAAATTAGTGCGGACTCCATCCTTGGCCGGGACATAGTTGAGTATTCTTCTATCTGAGCTACGTTCAAGTAGGATATCTTCTACTTCTTTTTGTTTTTCTTTCCCCATGGCTCCTCTTTCTCCGCCTACTTAACGGTATGTAAAGGGTTGTGATTGATCATAGCCCGGTACTAAATAATCTGATAATCTGCCAACCATAAATTTAGCAGGATCTCCATCTGCTCTTCGTTCATTAGCAGTTAAAACCATATCTAAAGCTAAAGCAGTAAATTTGGAAGTATCACTCATATGCATAACGATAACAGAACCTTTTCTAACTTTACCATGTAGGTAAATTACATCCGTTAATCTATTAAGCATCACTTTTAAACTAGGAGCACTATAGTCCTCTGTGCTGGCAGCACCGGCCACAAAATATTCATAGCCGTCATTAAACAAGGCTTTCAGGCCGTCTTTACTAATAGCCAGCGTAGGAGCACGATAGAACTTAGTTAAAACCGGTTGTCCGTCATAATCGACATCGCCTGTAATGGATAACAAACGACTATAGCATTCCTTGCCATCCGCCAATATTTCTTCCGGTGTCTGGGTAGGATATTGCTTACTGCTGCCATTTCTACGCACAGCCATAGGCTTATGCGCGTTGCTGTGAGCACAAATATCGTGGCCGCCCATGGCAATAGCTCTCAGTAAGTTAGGATTATGAATAACATTATGTGTTAAAACAAAGAAGTTACCTTTCACATTGTGCTTTTGGAAAACATAGAGCAATCTGTTGATAGAAACATCAGTACCCCAATCATCAAAGGTAAAGAAAATAACCGGGTCCTCTGTATGAATGCGTCCTGTCATATCCAGCTGTTCTGCCTCGGAATTAGAAAAGCCCAGCATTCTGTCGTCTTCATTAACCCATTTAAAACCAATATAGCGTGTCTTTAATGTTTTCATGAAATCTTTATCAGAAGTCCCTGACACAACAGGAGACATTTCCATGCTAGGCAAAATAGCGCTTTCCGGCACAGGGTATGTCCAGGATGTTTCCTTGTCACCAATGACAGCTCCTACAGGTTTAATGGCATAAGCGGAATCGTTATCAGGATTGGTCTCAGGCGTATCATAATAAGAACGATAAGCAATATTGTCTATCTTATTCTTTTTAATAGCCCGTAGCATATCTGCAGCCAACTCTTCATTGTCATAAAAATCCATTCTAATTTGTACTATCCAGCCTCTGCCTACGGAATATACCTTAGGTCCAAAAATATCTTTCATGACCTCAGCGCTGGTCTTGGCACTCTTGTGCCTGGTTTGTACTACGTTAACAGTCGCCCCAATAAGCCGGTAACCTAAATCCTCAATGGCCTGCTTTGTTTCATCCCTGACAGGACCGGAGAATTGCTTAACCAACGTAGTATCAACGCCAAAATTATTAAGCAGCATATTATGAGTATTCACAATCGTAGCCCTAATTTTGTCGTAATCTTCACTGGCACGTGGTCTAACTGCAATACCTACTTCATTGCCATCGGCCAAAATATCACTGATTAAGCTGCTATATCTCTTAATTTCTTGCTCAGTAACAAAGAAAGTTCCTGTGGAAGCTGTCTCCCGCAAGGCTTGCAGAACATTATGAACAGAATTAGGTTTTTCTAAGCCGGTAAAAGTAAAGGGAACTACCCTATCAACTGTGTAGAGCATCTTCTCTTCCTTAGCACCAACGTTAGAGACAACAGGAGCAGTTTTAACAAAAGCAGGTGTTTCCGGTGCAACTTTATTTAAATCACCGGCCTTATAACTCTGTACATCCTTAGGATCTCTCACCACATCTTTGGTTGCTTCTTTAATAGCATTGGTGGTATCTTGTGTTACCTTGGTAGTTTTACTTACCGTAGTTCTTTTAGCAGGCGCTGCATAAGCAGTACTCATACCCAAATTAGCTACCACAAAATTTTTGGCTTGTTGCCATAGGTTAGCAGTTTTAGTTGCCGGTGCTGCGGTAGCAGAAGGAGCAAAATCTGCTACAAAAACCAATTCATATTTCTGGTCCTTTAAGGCAATCAATACTTTTTCCAAAGCATCTGCTACACTACCTTGTCTGCCTGGGGCAGGCAAAGGATCCAAACCGGGTTGTTTATCAATAGCCGGTCTCTCATCAGTCTTGCCTCTTTCTTTTTTTATCTCACCGGGAATACCTAATTGCATGGAGACAATAGCTCCCGGCTTTAAGCCTGCTACAAAAGCATTGGCTGCGCTTTGATCAGTGATACTTTTAGCATCGATAAAGTGACTGGATTGTACCGCATAGTCCAATCCGGCAGCCTTAACTTCTTTCAATAATTGAGCTGTATATTCAGTATTAGCACTCTTAAAAACTTTAGGAGTAAAGTCTGTAGTTATTTTTAGAACCTTTTGCGCTGTGCAAAGTTCAGACAAAGCTTTGTCCACGGGCAACTTATCCACATTGCTCAGACCTACATAGGTATAATTGCCTACCTTTTGACCGCCTTGAATAATGGCTGTCACAATTTTGGGATTGGCAGCTACATTAATTCCTTCCGCAAAAAAGGTTCCCTTGTCTTTATACTTAGCCAAGAGGTCCAAAATTCTGTCTGTAGTTGCCGTATCTGCTAAACCATCAAAAGTAAGGGCTATCTGACGCTTGTCAGTTGGCCCGTTCTTAATAACCAAGGCAGGAGTAATATTTTCCCCCAGCTTGGTTTTGGCTTCCTTTATTTCTTTGGTTGCGTCATAAGCTCTGGACAAATCTCTAAGACGGTTATAGTCAGTAACCTCTTTTTGTACAAAGTAATTGGTATGCCACAAATAACCAAAGACGCCTGCAAATATTAGTACAACTATTGCTACGATTTTTCTCCAAGATAATTCCATACTTTCCTCCCAATCTAACTTCTTAAAGCTTTAGAAGCTATAACTTAAAGAACCCCACCAAGTACTGCCTGTGTCACCAAAAGTCTTATCTTTTAATCTATAGTATTCAATATTAGCTACAACCTCTTGAGCAATGGCATATTCCACACCTATGTTATAACCTTTGAAGCCGTTCATGGAATTAGCCAAACCGTTCATCGTATGGTTACGGTAGGTGGTCCAAGGTTGATTGTAGTAATTAGCATATAAGGACCAGCTGCCTGGTTTCCAGGACTTGAACTTTCTATAACGAGCAGATAAGACATAGCCGTTTTTACCGCTATTATCCTTGCCACTGTCCGCCGTCGTATAATGATCAACAGCAGTGTTGGTATTGCTGGCATCCGAACCAAGCCACATAGCGCCTAACATTACATTATCCAAGTAGTAATGTCCGCCTAATTGCAAAATACTACTGCCTGGTTTGCCCCAATCGTCATCACCAAACTTGTAAAGGCCAATTTCAGTATCATAGTTATCGCCCTTATAAGTAGCGGTTCCCAGGTAAGCATTGCCATGTGCATTGGTTTTACCTGCTGCACCGGTCAGTATCCAATTCCCTTCCTTCACAGAAGCTCTGGCACCTTTAAAATCACTATCGTAAATATTACCGTCAGCCATTAAATAGCCAAACTTACCAGCAGTAACTGTGGTAACACCGGTTAAGCCTTCTACATAAATTCTGCTGCCACTTGTCCAATCGTCATCGCCATAGTTAGACAAGAAATGTTTCTTGCCTTCCAGCATACCGTAAATACCCCAATCAGCATTCAGCTTCTTGCTAGCATATACTCTGGCTCTTAATTGACTATCATTGGAGTCGAATCTATTTTCGTAGCCACCTCTATTACGCATATAGCCATAACGAAGTTCTGCATTTATTTTTAAATTTTGATCCTCAGCACGCTTATCTTCATCAGCATTAACAGAAGCGGTAGTACGAGCTGCTTCACCTTCCAAGCCTTTACCCATATTCTCCAGCTCTTCTTTCGTTAAGCCTCGGTTAGCAGCACCAACATTAGGGTTGGTGTTGGACCCTCTGATGGATATGCCTTGCGAAACAGTATCCGGCATATTGGCATCTGTTCTGGGAGCGTAGATGGTGGTAGGATGTACAGGACTAGCCTCTGGAGCATAAGTTGTGATTCTCTTCTTAGCAACAGGTCTTGTCGTGACGGTAGTAGCTTGTGCAGGCACAGATCCTCCTGAGAGCATTTGCATGGTTAACGCACTCATGTCTTTTTGCATTTCCAACATTTGAGCTTGCATTTGCATCATCTTCTGGTTCATTTCCTGCCATTTTTTCATCACAGCAGGATCGGCAGCAGCTTCTACCTTAGTTAAAGGTTGAATACCTAATACTAAAGCTATTAATGAAATGGCAACTTTATTCTTCATCTTTTTCTCCTCATCAATGTCCTTGTCAGATTTTCATAAGCACTTAATTATAGATACCTTATTTTTTGCTCATAGGGGTTTTATTATAACATATTAGGAAGGATTTGTTAATTTAATAGTATTATTTTAAATAAAAAAGGCCGAAGAAGAGCACTCTCTTCTCCAGCCTTCTTTGCCAATAATCATAAGCGCCAGTATACATAACCAGCTTTTAAATAAGCTTTCCTATCAAAAATACCCTTAATGTCCAATAGAACTTTTTTATGTCCCTTTTTGAACATGGTATCAATTTGCTTCATAGTCAGGCTCTTAAACTTGTCATGAGCCACAGCCACAATCAAAGCATCCATGTTTTTAATTCTGTTAATATCCACAAAATGTAGGCCATATTGCCTTTTTGCCTCTGCTTTGTCAGCCATAGGGTCACAAATCAGCGGGTGAATATTATATTCGTTTAGTTCTTGTACAATATCTACCACTCTGGTATTGCGCACATCCGGGCAATTATCCTTAAAAGTAAAACCTAAAATACCAATCTTAGCTTTTTCTACAGGAATGTTGGCTTTAATCATGTTCTTTACTAAATTTTCCGCCACATATTTACCCATGTCGCTGTTAATACGACGTCCTGCCGCAATTACTTCTGAATGGTAGCCCTTTTCTTCAGCCTTATAAGTCAGATAATAAGGATCAACACCTATACAGTGCCCGCCTACCAAGCCGGGAGTAAACTTTAAGAAATTCCACTTTGTTCCTGCCGCTTCCAGGACTGACTTAGTATCAATGCCCATTCTATTAAAAATCTTGGACAATTCATTCATGAAAGCAATATTCACATCACGTTGAGCATTTTCAATAACCTTGGCTGCTTCAGCAACTTTAATAGTATCAGCCTTATAAACGCCGGCTTCCACCACCAGCTCATATACCTTAGCCACAGTATTTAAGGTAGCAGCATTCATGCCGGAAACTATTTTTGTTATATTTTGCAGGCGGTGCACTTTGTCGCCAGGGTTAATTCGCTCCGGAGAGTAGCCTACAAAGAAATCTTTGCCACATTTAAGACCTGATTCTTGTTCCATGATAGGAACACAAATGTCCTCTGTTACGCCCGGATAAACCGTAGATTCATAAACAACAATGGCGCCCTTTTGCAGATTGCGGCCAACTACATGGCTAGCACCTTCTACCGGTGTTAAGTCTGGAGTATGGTCATGATTAACAGGTGTAGGCACGGCAACGATGAAAAAGCCCGCCTTCTTTAATTTTTTCTCATCTGTAGTAAAATCCACGGTGCAATCAGCTACAGCCTTATCGCCCACTTCTTTCGTAGGATCCTTGCCATTTTTGTACAGAGCAATCTTGGCAGCGTTTAAATCAAAACCTGTAACTTTAACTTTTTGGGAAAAAGCCACTGCTAAAGGCATACCAACATATCCTAGTCCTACTATTGCTAAATTTGTGCTTTTAGTTACTAGTTCTTTATAGACGTCCACTTGTCTCACCTTTTCTCTTATTTTCGTTTATTATACCTTATTTCTCCATATTTGCAAAATAAAAATAAAACCCCGTGGTTGAATTTTAGTCCAACCACGGGTGTAATTATTTTAAATATTTTTTAAATTAATGTTTATCTAATAGTTCGTGATCTTAAAAAAGTTGAAAAATTTTCATATCTTGCTGCCCAAGAAATTCAAAGCAAATTGTACATAGATGCCTGTTCCATAAGGGAACACATCCTCATCTACTTCAAAATCGGGATGATGATGTACACAGCAAATACCTTTGTCCTTATTGCCACAACCTAAAAAGCCAAACACTCCGGGTACTTTATCCATATACACAGAAAAGTCCTCTGCTCCCATTTGTTTATCAAGATGTATTAAAGCCTTATCGCCCATAATCTGAGTAACTGCGGCACGGGCATAGTCATTAAGCTCCTTATGGTCATTAATCAATGGTGCAGGTCCAAAGAAATAAATACACTCAACTTCACAGCCATAAGCCTTGGCAATATTCTCAGCCTTCTGTTCAATCAGTTTAGGTACCTGTTTGCGAAATTCTTTATTAAAGGTTCGCACTGTACCAACCAGCTCTACCTCTTCAGCCAAAACATTAGTCTGCTGACCGCCATTCATGGCACCAACGGTAACAACCAAGCTGTTCTGCGGATCATTAGTCCTGCTGACAATCGTTTGCAAACCCATGACGATGGCGGAGGCTGCTACAATAGCATCCTTTCCATCCTGAGGAGCACTGCCGTGACAGGCCTTACCTTTCACCTTAATAGTAATGCGGTCACTACAAGCCATTCTTTCGCCATCTTCCAGATTAAAAGTACCACTGTCCATTAAGGACCAAATATGCATACCGTAAATAGCATCGGCATCATCTAGTGAACCATTTTCCACATAGTGCCTAGACTCAGTACCAATCTCCTCTGCCATCTGAAAAAGAAATTTTATGGTTCCATGAATTTCTTCCCTATGAGCACTTAAAATTTTGGCAGCACCTAAGAGCATGGCCGTATGGCAATCATGTCCACAGGCATGCATAACGCCCGGATTTTGAGAAATATAACTTTGTCCATGCTTATTTTCTTGAATAGGCAAAGCATCAATATCGGCTCTAAGCACAACAGTCTTGCCAGGCTGCGCGCCTTTAAGCACACCGATAGCTCCAGTAATATCCTTAAAAGTAATTACCTCTATACCCATTTTTTGTAATTCTGCCGCGATGTGCCTGGTAGTATTAACTTCTTTAGTGCCTAGCTCCGGATGAGCATGCAAATAATGACGTTCTTCAGTAATATAAGCCTGCATAGCCATAGCTTCTTGTTTTACATCAAACATGAGCTTCACCTCCGGAGGTTTGGTTTAGGTAATTCAGTGCAAAGTTGGCATAAAGTCCTGCACCTTTATACAAATTACCATCATCTAAGGTAAACTGATTGGAATGAAGCGGATAAATAGCCTTGTCATCCTTAATGCCGAGAAAACCTAACACACCGGGAATTTTATTCATAATAAAAGCAAAATCCTCTGAACCCATCATAGTGTCAATAGGTAGCAAAACCTCTTGCCCCCACAATTCTACTGCTGCTTGGCGAGCTATATTTAAAAGCTCCGGATGGTTATTAATAGCAGCCGGTTCATCAGTTATGATTTCCATTTTGGACTTACACTTAAACATGGTTGCGATAGACTGTACCATTTTCTCCAACTCTTTAGGTACCTGAACATAATTGTCATGATCGAAGGTGCGAATAGTTCCTTCCATGGTCACCTTGTCGCAAATAATATTAAATTGTTTTCCCGCTCTTATCTTACCTATCGTTACCACTAAGGGCAACAGCGGATTATTATAACGACTGACCAAGGTTTGAATATTCATCACAGCAGAGCTTGCTGCCACAATGGCATCATGTCCCAAATGAGGTGTGGAACCATGGGCAGAACTTCCTTCTATGGTCAAGATAAAATCTGTACAGGATGCCATCCTGGGACCGCTCTCCAGGGCGAAATGACCTGCAGCTATCTGAGGCATCACATGAAGTGCAAAGCAAGCATCAGCATCGGTCACAATGTTGTGCTCTAAATAATATTTTGAACCATGTCCCGATTCTTCCGCTGATTCAAAAAGCAATTTTACCGTTCCCTTTATATCCTTCTTATGTGCTACCAATAATTTAGCAGCTCCCAAAAGCATGGCACTGTGACTGTCATGACCACAAGCATGCATAACACCACTATTCTCAGAAGCAAAAGGCACCTGGCTTTTTTCCTCAATAGCCAAGGCGTCAATATCAGCACGGAGCAACACTGTTTTGCCTGGCTCAGAACCAGTAATTGTTCCCACTAAGCCAAAATAATCCGTAAAAGTTTGGACAGCAATACCCATCTGTGCTAGTTCCTTAGCCAGATAAGCGGTTGTTTCTTTTTCCTTAAAGGAACGCTCCGGATGCCTATGTAGATAACGTCTTTGTTCTACGATATAGGGGGCAAGGCTCTGGGCCTCTTCCTTAATATTCATATTTTTTTCTCCTTTCCACTTCTTCTCCGATAGAATATAAAACATAAACGATTAGAATTGGTCAGATACCGTGATGAACGAGGCTTGCGCGCAAACCTCGTTCCCACAACATAAATGACCTATTCTAATCGTTTGGTTATTTAATGCGGTAAATAGATGCCGCCGCCAGGTCCAAGAGGCAAATCAAAGATAACCCATGCTGCCAGCAAAATTACCCAAGCAATAGTGAAGGAAATAGAATAAGGAAGCATGTTGGCAATAATGGTACCCATACCTGTATCCTTTTCGTATTTTCTAGCAAAGCCTAAAATCAAGGGGAAATAATAGAACAAGGGAGACAAAGGATTGGTAATGGAGTCACCAATTCTATACGCCACTTGCGTAACAGCCGGATCGTAGCCTAGGATCATCATCATAGGAACCATAACAGGTGCCAAGATTGCCCATTTAGCAGAAGCGGAACCAATGAAAATATTAACAATACAAGATACAAAGATTAAACCAATGATAAGCGGAACGCCTGTAAAGTTCATCGTCTTCAAAAAACCGGCGCCCTTAATGGCAATAACTGCGCCAAGATTAGACCAGGCAAAGTAGCTGGTAAACTGAGCACAGAAGAAGCACAAAAGAATATAGGAAGAAATATCTTTGAAGCCACCGGAAATATCAGCAAACATATCCTTATCATTTTTGTACTTACCACTGCAGAAACCATAGACAGCGCCCGGTACAAAAAGCACCAAGGTAACCATTAAAATAATACCAACCATGAAGGGAGAGTTAGGATCCATAATAGAATGGGTCTTTGGATCTCCTAAGATAGGATTGTCACCGACGCACATCAACGCAATAACCACAAGAGTAATGACAGTGGCAACACACGCCTTGATAACCGCTCTTCCTTTTTCAGGAGTAATATTCGCCGTTTCCGGATCCAGTTCATATTTGCTTAAGTCGATACCGTCAAATCTTGGTGCCATAAATTTCTCAGTAACAAATGTTCCTACAAAGGACAAAACAATACAGGAAACAACTAAGAAATAATAGTTAATGGCAGGAGAAGCTTTGTAAGCAGGGTCAATCATCTTGGCAGCAGCTTCCGTAAAGCCATAAGCTAAAGAGTCAGACATACCCAACATAACGTTAGCACAGAAACCTGCTGCTACACTGGCATAGCCACAGAACACACCTAAGAGAGGATGCCGTCCCATGCTTAAAAAAATAGCACCGGCTACCGGCGGTAACACTACGAAAGCAGAATCGCCGGCTACGTTACCATTAATACCAATGAAAATGATAACGAAAGTAACAATAGCAGGAGCAGCGGAGCCAAGCATTTTCTGCATGAAAGCTCCCAAGAAACCGCTACGTTCTGCCAAGCCTGCACCAATTACACACACCAGAACCATACCCAAAGGAGCAAAGCCGGAGAAGTTGGAAACTGCTTTGGTCCACATCAACCTAAAGCCATCCAAGCTTAACAGATTTACAACCTTAATGGTTTTGCCTGTACCGGGGTGAACAGCAGAAACACCCATACTACCTAAGATAGCTGATAGAAGAATAACAATAATTGCTAAAATAATAAACAGTGTTGCGGGATCAGGTAGCTTATTTCCTGCTACCTCAACAAGATTAAGAAACCGATCCATTAACGTCTTCTTTGTCTTTACTTCTTGTCCAGACATCATGATACCCCTTTCATAATGAACAACATTTTGATTACGTTTTTTACTTTAATTTTTTCGTTACCACTGCTGTCATTATTTTGCTCTATTCCCCTCCTTTTGTCACAACACCTTTGTTATGATAAAACATCCAATTAATTTTACGTTGTTATTATACCATGGTATATTCATTTAAATATTTAAAAAAAGACATATTTAGTGGTTTTAATAACCACCAGACATGTCTTTTTTATTCTGTAATAATTATCTAATAAAACTCGTCATTACTTTGGCTTCTTTAGCAGGCTCTACTACTTTTGCTGCCTTGCCTGCTGCAATACAGTTCAGCAGCCAAGCCATGTTGTTACCTAGAACACGCATGATTTGCATACCTTCCAAATCCTTCTTAACCTCTTCCGGTGTATTACCATGCACCATAGCCCAATAATTGGAAGAAACTATCGGCATTTCACAATACATTAGATATTTTTGCAGCACCTCTAAAGTAGCAGTTGTGCCTGCTCTACGAGCAGAGGCAATGGCTGCACCGGGTTTATGTCTTAAGTCGGCACCGGCTATGGCGCTTAACTTATCCATAAAGGTGACCATTTCTCCGGAAGGAGATGCCCAGTACACAGGAGATCCCAGTACCAAACCATCTGCTGTTTTTATTTTTTCTGCTACTTCCTTAACTATTTGGTCATCAGGTACGGCATGAATAATTTCAGTTGAAATCTTATTTGCTTCCAAAGCCTTTGCTACTTCAGTTAACGCTGTAAAGGTACAGCCTTTCTCTCTTCTACTGCCATTTAATAATAATACTTTCATTTTAATAACCTACCTTTCTTCAACTGATTTCATTATAACAAATTCATCAACAGGCTTGTTACCATTTCACAACTCTTCTAAACTGAGGCATAAAATCATGGTTCTTGTGATCATAGGAACAAATGACAATTTTGTGAGGATATAAGTACAAGGAGTTTGTCCATACCTGACTACCATCCCAGCTGGGATTTTGCACATCTAAAATACCATGGTAATAATTTATTGGATTGGCAAAGCTAGGCTGAGTAGGTGGTGTATGCGTGTGACCTGATACCCAAAGTTTTACCTGTGGATGGGAGGTCAAAATTCTCTCCAGCTCTTGCTGAGGTTGAGCTACAAAATTAGGTGTGTTAATACTGGGACTATAGGGCAACAAAGTTCCTGCCAAGGGAGCATGGAAAAATATAATTGCAGGTTGGTTAGAATAAACCGTTAAGGTAGTATCCAGCCATTTTAGTTGTTCTTCTGAAATACCTGTTAAAAAAGCATTATCTGTTCTATCGGCAGATAAAAACACTAGCAAATATGGTGCCGCTTGTACAGTATAATATAGTGCCGGTACATTAAAGATCTTTTGGAAACGTTCCAATTTTTCCTGGCGAAGCTCCGGAGTAGCTTGCTTTAACTTACCCTTTTTGTTATAGGTATCAGCATATCTAAACTCGTGATTACCGGTAATCATAGCAATTGGCTTGGTAAATTTATCTACAAATTCTTTAGCCTGTAGATAGTCTTGTGCACTGCCTGTTTTTTCTACCGTATCTCCTGTAAACACTACCAAATCTACATCAGGCCAATTGTTAATATCCTGAACAGCTCTTAGTTTCTGCTTAACTTTTTGTGCTCTTACCAACGGTGCTTTCAGTTCCGAAGTTTTACTGGGATAATGAGCATCACTGACAATTACTATTCTTTGGTAATTCCTCTGGCCCTGTGCCCCAGCACAAGCCGGTGCTAGCAATAATCCTCCGGCAAAGAAAAATGTCATAACCAAGGAAACAAAGTTTTTTAACATAATATTCACCTCATCTTCCTACAATTTACTCTATCGCTATTTGGCAACTGCTCATAACAGCTAAGGCAGCCTTATGTTTTTCCGGTGTTACCCCTGCGCAGCAAGTAGGATCAACCTTAATTACTACTTCCGGCATAGCAGCCTTCAACAAAAGTGCGTTGGAAATTACACAAATATCTGTGCACAAGCCTACCAGTTCAATGAATTCAAAAGGTTCCTTGGCTTCCTCCACACGCAAAGCATCAGCCAATTTCACGCTACCGAAGGTGGGCTTTTCAAAAATTTGGCTATGGTGTGCCATGGCCCATTTTTGCAGAGACGGCACCAGCTGCCACCCCGGCGTACCAATAATACAATGTGGCACCGGTAGGCCCTTGCCTTCTTGAGTTTGCATATAATTTTTTTGATGGGTATCCTGAGTGAAAATAACTTCGCCGTCAAAGCTTGCCAATTTTTTCTCTAAAGCAGGCAACATGGCCTGTGCTTCTTTAGTGCCTAGCGCACCATCCACAAAATCTTTTTGCATATCCACTACTATCAAAAGTTTTTTACCCACTGTTCTTCCTCCCTATTTTTTATGTTCCTCATAAAAAGCTTTAACTCCTTGGGCTTTGTCATCATTAATAGCTTGCCGCCAAGCTTCTGTAGAATAAACATGTAATAAATCCTGTCCACCTAACTGCCGTTGACGCTCTACTATTGTCTCCAAAGAATCCTTATGACCATTTTTCAAAATATCATACATGGCCATAAAAGAAGTAGTCCTGCCGATGCCTGCCTGACAATGAAAATGTACCCAGGCCTTGGCCGGTAAGTTTTTATAGATTTGCAGGAATTCCTCCCGCTGTGCTTTCTCAGGCCACAAATGATCGGAACAAGTGATACGGATGTAATGAGCTCCTGATTTTCCCACCAGCTCCTGCTCGGTGCCTTCTGCTGTAACCAGAACACCTTCCACCAAATGAGGAACCTTGTGACTATCCAGTTTGTAAATATTGGTAATACCATTTTTATAAGTATTTTTTAAAAGGTATTTTTCTTCAGCTGCAATTTTTTTAGGACTTTTGCCTACATTGGCCCAATTATCTTCTCCGTACCAGCTTACTGCGGCTCCATTCATGAAACCGTGACTTTCCTGCCTTAAGTCAAAAACATAAAGATTTTCAAGCTTAACTTTGTGTTTCACTCGTAAGTCCATAAGCATGGCTTGATAGGACGATGGCGTAAATTGCCCACTGCCGCTCATCCTAATACTGTCCATTATTCTATAATTTCTGGGCATGGCAGCGGTGGCCTTGGCATCCAAACGCCAAACATAGCCCTGGGTACGATGACTCAAAGCAGCAGGACTAGCGGTAATAATTGGTTTATTAATTTCTAAGGTTGCCTGGCCTTGCGCAACCCCTGCAGCAGTTATAGTTACTAAGCAACAACAAAAGAAAATGGCTAGCTTCTTGCTAAGCTTGCTCATGACATCCTCCTTTGGGACAGCGGACGCGTCCCTTTGTCACATCCAGCATTTATTATACACTAAAAAAGTACTTTTTGACGAAATAAAGGCGTCATGTTACCATTAAAAGGCAAGGCAATCAGAAATCATAGGGAGGTAACTTTATGAGCTTGAATATGGATAAGTACAATGATTTATTAACTAATCTTAGTACTACGATTTGGGATTACGCAGAATTAAGATTCGATGAATTTAAATCCTCTGCGGCTATTATGGACGTATTACAAAAACAAGGCTTCACCATTAGAAAAAATTTGGCCGGCATGGAAACAGCTTTTACTGCTACGGCCGGCTCAGGTCATCCTGTCATTGGTATTCTGGCAGAATATGATGCTCTATCCGGACTTAGCCAGCAAGCTTTCGTAGAAAAACTAACTCCTCGGGAAGGCACTACCAATGGTCATGGTTGTGGTCACCATATGTTGGGAACAGCTTCTGTAGGTGCGGCACTTATAGTTCGTGATTATTTACAAGAAAATAAACTGCCCGGCACTATAGTGCTAGTAGGCTGCCCTGCTGAAGAAGGCGGTTCCGGCAAGGCTTACTTAGCCAGAGCCGGTGAATTTAATAATCTGGACGTAGCCATTACTTGGCATCCTGCTGCCGGTTATGCCGTAACCACCGGTTCTTATCAAGCCAATTGTCAGGCTTATTTCCGTTTCAAAGGAGTTTCTTCTCACGCTGCAGGTGCTCCTCATCTAGGCCGTAGTGCTTTGGATGCGGTAGAGCTGATGGACGTTGGAACCAATTATATGCATGAACATATTGAACCTACCGACCGCATTCACTATGCAATAACAGATACCGGCGGTATTTCTCCTAACGTAGTACAAAATCATGCTGAGGTTATTTATCTGGTTCGTTCTGTTAGCAATGAAAAGGTTAAAAAATTATATGACAGAGTATGCAAAATCGCTAAAGGCGCTGCTCTCATGACCGAAACAGATGTAGAAATCGTCTTCGATAAAGCTTGTTCCAATTTGCTGTCTAATAGTGTCTTGGAAAGATTATTATTTGAAAGCATGAAAGAAGTTCCTCTGCCTACCTTTACAGACGAAGAACTGGCCTTTGCCAAAAAAATGAAACCTCTTCTCGCCGAGGCAGCCATTGCTAGTGACTCTTCTTTGCAAACTGTATCTCTGTCCAAAAAGAAGGAATACATTGCCAGATACAAGGAAGAATTAGTTGCTGATTTCATTGTGGACTATGAGCATTCCGATATGCCTATTCCCGGCTCCACAGATGTAGGCGACTGCAGCCATGCTGTCCCTACCGCTCAATTTGTAGCAGCCTGCTATGTACCAGGTACGCCGGGACATTCCTGGCAATTAGTGGCTCAGGGAAAAACTCCTTATGCCATGAAGGGTATGCTTTATGCTTGTAAGGTTTTGGCAACAGCTGCTTGTCATATCATTGATGATCCCAGCATTGCAGAACAGGCTAAAGAAGAATATGTGAAAGCTACAGATGGCAAGCCCTTCGTGTCTCCCATTCCACCGGAAGTCCTGCCTAACATGAACAGTAAAAAGAAAAAATAAAAAAAATACATCTAAGACTAATCGTCTTAGATGTATTTTTTCTTAGCAGGTATGAAGGTCATTAATTCTTCTACGCTTTTTCTGGTAGGGACAGCGTGCTCTCCCTCATAATAGCCCATGGCAATAACTGCAGTCACCGTTTGGTCATCAGGAATATGCAATAGCTCCTTAACTTTAACTTCGTCCACAATACCCATGATGACAGTGCCCACTCCATATTCATGAGCAGCCAAACAAAAGGTCTGAGCAGAAATGCCGGCATCATACATTTCCCAGCTACTGCCCTTACTGGTCGTAAAAGTACCATCTTTTTCTCTGCCGCAGATTCCTGTTACCACAGTTTGCACAACCAAAAGCTTGCTTCTCAGCATAGTCTTGGTATTAAAAGAAAAGCCAAGCACACCATTATTAGCAATAGCAGCAATGATATCACGATCTTCCACTATAGTGTACCTTGCTACCTGAGTGTTTTTCCAGGAAGGCGCATAGGCTGTTGCTTCCATAATTTTGTGCAGGATTTCTTGCTCAATAGGCTTGTCTGTAAACTTCCTGATACTTCTTCTTGTTTTGATTCCTTCAATAAGGTCCATGAGAATTCTCCTTAAGCGCTTTGTTAGCATTAATAAGCAATGTTGCAACATGCTTATTATACCATAACATCAACAAAGGTAAACCGCCTAAAGAAAGATTACCACCGACCTTTCTTCAAATACCTTAGCTATCTCTTTAAGCCAATATTCAAAACAAGCCCTATGCTTAGAAAGAGCATAGAGCTTGTCGCATTATTTCTTTAGAAACTTAGCCAGCGTTGCAAACATGATAGATGGTTCTATAGGCTTTACCAGATGAGCATTCATACCTGCTGTCTTAGTATTTTTTCTATCTTCATCAAAAGCATTGGCTGTCATGGCTACGATTGGTATCGTTTTAGCATCTTCCCGCGGTAAAGCACGAATTGCCCTGGTAGCTTGCAGCCCATCTAAGACAGGCATTCTCACATCCATTAAAATAAGATCAAAGGTATTTGGCTCAGAAGCCTTGAAGGCATCCAGTCCAAGTTGTCCATCTGCTGCATGGAAAATAATCATATGCTTTTTTTCCAGTAGCTTCGTCGCAATCTGAACATTGAGGGGATGATCCTCGCACAACAGAATTTTTTTACCGGCTAGAATCTTATCTTGATCTAACGCTGCTTGTTGTGCAACCTCTCTAGCTTCTTCTTTTTTGACTTCTTCCAAAGGTTTTTCCGCCAAAGGAAGCTGCAGATAAACAGTGAAGGTTGTTCCCTTATTAATTTCACTGGTTACGGTAATGCTGCCACCCATTAATTCAATTAACTGCTTAACAATGGATAAACCCAACCCTGTACCGGCTTTAGCAACATCAGTATCACGTCTTTCCTGACTAAACGCTTCAAAGATGTGTGGTAAAAACTCAGGCGTAATACCAATTCCGGTATCTTTAATGACAAATTTATCTACTATCATGTCCTTGGTCATGGAAACCAACTCCATGGTAAAATCAATTCGTCCGCCCTTAGGCGTGAATTTAATGGCATTACTTAATATGTTAATGAATATTTGTTTAACTCTCTGCTCATCTAAGATCATATACTGCCAATCTATATGCTTCTTAGTAAAGTGAAAATCTATTTTTTTGTCATCCAGCAAAGGCTTCACCATGGCAATAACAGAGTCAAACAATTTTTCTTCGTCACAAGGCTCCGGATGCAAGGTAAGCTTACCACTTTCAATCTTGTTAACATCAAGCACAGCATTAATAAGCTGCAATAGGTATTGAGCAGATTCACGCAACTGCATCGTATATTCCTTAACAACATTTATATCATTCTGCTCATCCATTAAATAAGTAAGGCCCAAGATACCATTCATAGGTGTCCGCATATCATGACTCATGGTGCTTAAAAAATCTGTTTTAGCCTTATTGGCCATTTCTGCATCTAACAAAGCAGATTTTAATTTTTCTTGTTGCTGCACTTCGCGCTCATAGGCCTCTGTTACGTCTTGAATGGCACACAGAATGCTAGTCTTATTATTTTCCAGATAAGTATAGACTGCCCTAGAATGTCTGATGCCACCCTTAACGCGTATAGAATAGAAAACTTCATATACCGGTGCTTGCTCTAATTTTCCCGCAATATTGGCTTTGCTGCACTCTTGTCTTACTCTGTCAAAATCTTCAGGAATAACCAGCTCCCGGAAAAATTCTGTTAAAGCAGCTTCATTATCACCCATGGTACGTTGCTTCTCAACAAGTCCCTTTATTATGCTGCTTTCATTTTCCGTACGAAATTGAGTGACCTCGCCGGTTTTCGTATCAATAGTAAAAATAGCCCGATAATCAATTTTTAAAAGCTGATCAATAACAAGGGCAGCTCTAACTGTTTCTGTAACATCATAAAGCACTACACTTAGCTCAATATCACCAGTATAAGGATTGGCAAGCATATCAAAACTACTTTGCATCCACCGCTCATCGCCCTGGATATGATGTCTTATTTCTAAATGGTTAGTACCATTCTTAAAAGCATGGAGCAAGGTTGCACAATCCGCCACAGCAGCAAAGTTAGCTTTTTCTTCTTGGTTAATGGTTGCTTCTGCCAGCTTCTGCAGTGCTCCGTCAGCTACCTGACAATTGAGTAGTTCATGTACCTTAGCATTATTGCTATCCACTTCCGTAAGGATGTTTTTAGTCAAATTATAGCTGGCATAACCAAGGGCATGCTGTGCTGCCACTTTCTTCAGCTGTAATTTTTCTTCATAGCGACGTTCCTGCTGCTTTTGCTCAGTAATATCAATTGCTGAGCCCACAGCTTCCACATAGTTGCCTAATTCATCAAAAACCGGCGTAAAGATTATTTTGAACCAGCGTTCACCCTTGCCGTTAAGATTCCAAAAAGATATTTCTGCACTAGCAGGTTTTTCAGTTTTTACCTTGGCATACAGGTCACGTATTAAGGGAGCGTTCTCTTGATTGACAAATTCTGAATCAAGAAATACTTGTGGTACATTTTCCACAACTTTAGGCAAATGAAAAGTTTCTCCCACCGAAGCTGAATCCGTTATTCTCTGGTGCTTATAATCATAACGCCATACCATGATTTTGGAACTCTCCAAAGCCACATTGGTCATCACTCTGTTTTTAAGCAGTTCTTGTTGACCACGTACCAGCGCATCGCAGTCGGAATAGGCAATATAAATTCTAATGACATCTTTGGCGCGCTCAATAACAGCTATGGCTAGATTAAACCAAAACCAGTTTTTGGATTCATCACAAATCCTGACTAAGACGCTGCCGGAATTTTTGCCATGCAAAATCTCCTGCATGAAAGCCATTACTTTTTCCCAGTCATCCGGATGCACAGCCTGAATAGCTGTATCTCCCATGAATTTTTTGCGGCTCTCTCTTGTTACCCCTATCATGTTATAAAAAGCATCATTCAGAAAGGTCAAATAAATCTTACCATTCTTCAGTTCATAAACGCCCAGTCCGGCCGGTACGCCATTGACCAAAGATTTTAAGGTTTGTTGTTCCTGAATTATTTTTTTTGATTGCTCGCTTACCCTGGTATGCACTGCATACCAAACACCTAAATCGTCCTCCCTTAAATCACTTTCCATCAGGTTAGCATCTAAGCGTTGCAAAAGATCAGGTGCATTCTTAACGTGAACACGATATGTTATGCTAATGGAAGTACGTTGGGCAATACTTTCTTTGGCCGCTTTTAAAACCAGAGGAATATCCTCTTGGACGGTTAGATTAATAACATTGTCAGGTACATTGACATAGTAATCTTCTATATCATCAAAGCCAAACATCTTAGCTAAGCCTTCAGAAACATAATCAGTATGTACCTCCCCGTTTTTCTTCAAGCGATAAATTGCCACGCCACCAGGGATGCTGGACATTAGTAATTCTTCTTTTTTTCTGTCCTGATCTACTTCTTTTTGCAGATTATATTTTTCAGGAGCGCTATTAGGTACGGAAAGATGGACATGACTGACTAACCAGCCTTGTGCAGTTTTAGTACAAATAGCCGTGCCTCTAATGGGAAAGCCATTAACTGTGCCCGGCTCGGCCACCTGTTCACCCTTAACCACAAACAAAGTAACAGTATCACTAAGCCTTTTTTCGTCAGGCTGCTCAATATCAATAGCAAAAGAATCCGGATAAGCATTAATATCGTTCTTTAGCAATTCCAGAAGTTTTTTCTTGCCAAGAACGTATTCCTTTGCTTCTGTCCCCACCCACACTATATCTTCAGTTACGCAGGAAAGCACAGCATCAATATTTCGCTCATTATAATAAGCATTAATCAATGCCCCTAATGCTTCAGATGCGCTAGCAAACCTCATAACACGGCCCCCATTCTTGCCAATTAAGTCTCTTCTCTTGTCAAACTAAAAACATTCTTTTTCTGTATTAATTATTTATAATATTATACTACTTTCTTATAATATTATAAAGAAAGACCTGAGCACCCCAGGTGCTCAGGTCCTTCTTTATAAACCACGTTTTTTTAAAAATTTTCTATATACCCCATATACAGCATTGCCAGGACTATCCGGGAACATAGTTTGTGTTGCTTCTTTAGCCGGCACCCAGTTAGCTGCATCTATTTCCACCGAAAGCTTGAAAGCACATTTAGGTGTATAGCCCATAAAGCCATGCATCAGCATTTGACCACGTTGGAACCAGTATGTACCGGCATATTCCAGATTTTGAATATCGATACCCAATTCTTCCTTTACCTCTCGCACAGCACACTGTTCAGCTGTTTCTCCCGGCGTAATAAACCCGGAAGTAAGAGAAGAATATTTATCAGACAGATAGCTCTGCCTACATAGTACTATTTCGTCAAATTGATTGTAGGTTAGAACCATGACACAACTGGCAAAACCATCAAACCAGTATTTTTTACAATGCTCACAATAAGGAACAACGCCATCATCTCCGGCTTCCTTATCTTCTAATTTACTTCCGCAAAGAGGACAATAAACATAATGCATAATAGTAAGAACTCCTTTAAAGGTCTTTATTTTGTAAGCGCAGCCAACAATCCCCTACACCCATTTAACACATCCTGCCAGGTTGCCTCAAAATCTCCTGTGTACCAGGGATCGGCAACATCTCCCGGCCTATCAGTATATTCCATAAGCAAGTGTACCTTGTGCTGAGGATCCTGATCCCACAACCGTTTCATGTCGCGGATATTGGCGCTATCCATGCCTATGAGTAAATCATATTCTGTATAATCAGCCTTGGTGATTTGCCTGGCCTTTTTCCCTTCACAAGTAATGCCGTGCTCAGCTAGTTTTCTTTTAGCCGGCGGATAAACGCCATTACCAATTTCATCGGTTCGTGTAGCAGCCGAAGCAATAAAAAATTGCTCAGTCAACTTTCTATCCTGCACCAATTTCTTCATAACAAATTCAGCCATAGGGCTGCGGCAGATATTGCCGTGACAAACAAAAAGTATTTTCATGTTTTTTAACCATCCTTGCTTTTATTATACCAAATAGCCTCACCCAAAGGAAATCCTGCTTTCAAGTCTAAAATATTACATTTTTGCGAAAAAGTTGTTGACATTTTATTTCATAGTGTTATAATTTTAACCATATCAAACAAGTATGAATTTTAGGAGGAGCTCGACATGAAAGCAAACTTTACTGCAGAACTCAATATGTGCAGCATGCGAATGCTATCATCCCGGGCACTAATGCGTGGGCATACTTGGCATGTCGCTGTAGCATAGCGGCATTTTTTGCATTAAGTATTCGCTTGAACATTTAATCCCGGGTTGGTGTATAACCATCCGGGATTTTTTATATGCAAAATCTGCTTGTTTGATAACAAAATGAAAATACAAGGAGCTAGTAAAAATGAAAAACATACAAAAATTGGTCATTGTGAGCGCACTATCCATCTTCGCCCTTAGTATCGTCGGTTGCGGCGGTGCTAATAATACCAAGCAAGAAGCTGCCAAGCCGGCGACCAGCAAAGTAATTAAGATTGGTGCCACTGCAGGTCCTCATGCCCAGGTTGTAGAAGCTGTAGCTAAAGAAGGTAAAAAGCAAGGTCTTAATATTCAAGTCGTAGAATTTTCCGATTATGTTACCCCTGATAAAGCTTTGGCTGAAGGCGAACTAGATTTAAACAGCTATCAGCACGAACCCTTTCTGCAAAACTTTAACAAGCAAAGCAATAATAAGCTAGTGGCTATCGGTAAAACTATTTTGATGAGAATGGGTATTTACAGCAATAAGATAAAAGATATCAAGCAAGTACCGGATGGTGCTGTAGTTGCCATTCCTAACGATCCTACCAACGGTGGCCGTGGGTTAATGCTATTGGAAAAAGCAGGCTTAATCACCTTGAAAAAGGGTGTTGGCTTTAAAGCTACGGTTAAAGATGTAGAAAAAAATCCCAAGAACCTGAAATTTAAAGAACTTGAAGCCGCTCAGCTGCCCCGTAGTCTACCGGATGTAGACTTGGCTGTTATTACCATGAACTATGTAATGAGCGCTGGTTTGGATGTTAAAAAGCAAGGCTTGTTCCTGGAAGATAAGACTGAACCCTTGGCTGTCATGGTTCTAGCTGCCAGAGAAAAAGACAAAAATAACGAAACCTATCTAAAGATTGCTAAGTTATTCCAATCTCAAGGTGTTAAGGATTATATTGCCAACGAATTCAAAGGCACCATTGTTCCCGCTGAATAAAATAAAAAAAATGCCCACACCATAGGTGTGGGCATTTTAATTTTAAATTTTGTTCTTATAAACCTAAAGCTTTTTCCGCAGATTCAGGCAGATTTGGTGCTTCTACGTTAAACCATTTCTTATAAATATTATTGTAGGTACCATCTTTCTTCATATCAGCAATGGCTTTGTTTACTTTTTGTTGTAGTTCTTTGTTGTCCTTATTCATAACAAAGCCTAAAAGCTCTGATTTGGAATCAGGAATGGTAATAACTCTGACTTTGCCCTTACCCTTGCCTTCCAAGGAAGAGTAATACTCACCTACCGGTTTATCTACGATAGCAGCATCAGCGTTGCCTGTTTCCATTTCCAAAATAGCTTCAGAACTATTATCGAATTGTTTTACAGTCATGCCATGAGACTGGCCATACTTAGCACCGGTAGTTCCTACCATGGCAGCAATTTTCTTGCCCTTAAGATCTTCAGGTTTTTGAATATCGCTCTTTTGTAAAACAACAAAAGCCAGCTTTGATTCATAGAAAGGTGCTGCAAAAGATACCTTTTGAGCACGTTCCTTGGTCATGGTCATGCCGGTAGCAGCCAAATCAACTTGTTTAGATAAAATAGCCGGAATAACGCCATTAAAAGCAATGTTTTCCATTTTAGTTGTCATGCCCAAACGCTTGGCAACCTCTCTGACCATATCAATCTCCATGCCTTTGTAGTCAGAATCCTTGCCGGTAGCTTCTTTATCTTTAAATTCAAAAGGCACATAGGTTGCATTGGTAGCAATGTGTAGTACTTTTTGCTCCTCAGCTTTTTTAGGAGCTTCTGCTTTTTTCTCAGTACTGCCACAGCCTACCATTAAGCCTAAGCTTACTGCTAATAATCCTGCCAATATTTTTTTTTGCCACATAATTTATTTCCCCTTTTCCTGTAATTATTTTCCCACAAGATTTATTTATTATACACTAAACATTCTCCTTTCTTCAACATAATTCTGTACTCGGTTTGCTATGTCAACAAAGTCACTTTATGTTATAATAAAAAATGTATAGTAATAGGTATAATTTTATTGATACAGCATATCTAAGGAGTGTCTTTAGATGAAAAAAACCTCACTGGCAATATTTGCAGTGCTTTTATCCTGCTTTTTCGCACTAGGCTATCTAGTATATCGTGTTACAACTAAAGAAGACTCTTACACGAAAATAATATTTTTTGCTGATAGTGCTTCCTATGGCGAAGATAATAAATTTTATAACAATTGCTGGAACAGTGTTAGGCACTTTTCTTTAAAGGTTCCTGTAGAAGCCTATGCTAATCTTGAAAAATTGTCGGTAACCAAATGTCTGGAAAAAATTATGCAAGAAAAGCCAGGCCTTTTAGTCTTTAGTAACGAGGATTCTCAAAACGACGGCCTAGATGAATTGATTAAGGCTAATCCTAAGACTCAGTTTGTGCTCATTGACAAAAGGCACACCATTGATGCTCCTAATTACCGTTATATGCTTATTGATGTCCAGGAAGCGTCCATGCTGGCAGGTTACGTAGCTGCCAAGACTACTAAGACCAACAGGATTGGCCTGATTGGCGGTAAAGACATTCCTGCCATTGATGCTTTTAAATATGGTTTTATGGCCGGCATCCAATATGGTGCCAGAGAAATGAAAAAAAATATTGACTTTGAAGCAGCTTATATCGGAGACTTTTCCGACGAAAAAAAGGGTGCAGACCTAGCCCAGAGATTATATATTCACAACTGTGATATTATTTTCCAAGTTGCCGGACAAGCCGGCTTAGGTGTTATTCAGGAAGCTGAAAAAGAAGAACATTGGGTTATCGGTGTAGATGAGAATCAGTATAATCTGTCACCCAAAGCAGTCTTAACTTCCGTAGTCAAGGATTGGGACTTGGCAATTTTTGATTTAATAAATGATTATCTGCACAATAACCTTCTCCCTGTGGAAAAGTCTGCTGTAAAATTAAACCTGGCCGGCAACTATTGCCGTCTGCCTTATATTAATCCTAATATTCCTTATGAAATAAAGAAGGATACAGACAACTTGGCTGATTTAATCACGTCAGGTGGTATTTCTGCGCCCTACGATCAAATAACCTATGACATCTTCTTGGAAAGCCTGGTTAGGGAACGGGGTGGAATATTATGAAATTAGATCTCAGCAGATTTCATATAAAAACAATCGACAATGATAAAAAAAATCTCTCCTCCCTGGAACCATTCTTTCAAAGATCCTTATTAATGTTCGTTATTGCCGCTTTTTGTGTGACTTTTGGCGTTTCCTACACTCTGCAAACCAAGCAGGCCGAAACTGAATCACGTTCTTTTCTGGCCAATGAAACCCTCTATATTTGCAGTCAAGTACGTACTGCTGCCAACAACTATATTATGCTGCAAAATACCACAGATGGCATGCTAGTTGATAAGGTACAAGCCATTGCGGAAAGGCTCAAATTACAGCCCAAACTTTTACAAGATATGAGTGCACTCAAGCAGTTGGCCGTCAGCGAAAATGTTTTTGGCATTAATGTTACAGATGCCAGCGGCACAACTATTGCCAGCTACCCTGCTAAATATGTAGGCACGTTTAATTACAACGATCACCTGGCCACTCAAAAATATATGGAGATTATTAAGAACCCCAATACCATTATTAATGAGCAAATCCGGCCCAGCACCACTGTTGAAGAAGGCTCCGTTAAAGCCATTGGTGTAGCCCGGATAGATCAGCCCGGTATTGTGCAGGTGCGTTTTTCCGCCGCTCGCTATAAAAACTTATTAAACAAAAATTCTCTCAGTAATCTTTTAACCAACTATACCATAGGTAACGATGGTACTGCTTCCTTGCTTGACAATGAAGGCATTATTGTTAGTTCCTCAGACAAACAGATGGTAGGCAAACCCTTTACTGTTTTAGGCTTAACTCATAGGGACTTTAGCAGCAATAACGGTTTCTTTGACATAAGATACAATAACAAGCTGCAGCTAGCCGCTTATGACAAGCATGCTGATTATAATATTTTGGTTACCTCACCTTATAGCGATATTTACGCTAAACGTAACATCTTGCTTATTTGGAATGCGTTCTTCTACTTTTTATTGTTCACAGTAGTATATTATATCTTGTCACATCTTTTAAATAAGACAGTTATTAAAAGCATCTACACTATTAACGCTACCTTAAATACCATTACCAATGGCGATTTGGACAAACGGGTAGAGGTTAACAACTTCAAAGAATTTGCCACCCTCTCCTCTGACATCAACAGTACTGTAAGTGCTCTTAAAGCTGCTATTGCCGAAGCTGCTTCCCGTATTGACCGGGAGCTGGAATTTGCCAAGGCTATTCAAGCCTCTGCACTACCTAAGGCCTTGCCGGAAAATGCCGGTACAAGCAATTTTAAGGTCCGTGCTTCCATGTCTACCGCCAAGGAGGTAGGCGGTGACTTCTATGATTTCTTCCTGGTAGGTGACGATTTAGCCTTTGTTATCGCCGATGTTTCCGGCAAAGGAATTCCTGCCGCCCTCTTCATGATGACAGCCCGTACAGAAATACGTAATCATATTTTATCTAACCCTACAGACTTAGCTAAGGCTATCACTCAGGCCAATGATGAATTGTGTGCCAACAATGATGCCATGTTATTCGTAACTGCTTTTGCAGGTATTCTTAACCATGAAACCGGTGAGATTAAATATATTAATGCCGGGCACAACAAGCCCTTGTTCCAGAAAGATGGCAAATTCAGCTGGTTGCAAGGCCGCTCCGGTCCTCCTTTGGCATCCATGGATGGTATTTCCTACAAGCTATTGTCCTTTAAGCTAGATCCAGGTTGTTTGCTCTACACCTACACAGACGGTGTTACAGAAGCAACCAATGCTGTCAAGGATCTTTACGGCGACGATCGCCTGGTAGCCTTCTTGAACAGTATCAAGGTAGAAGATTGCCAAGCCGTAATAGATGCAATAACTAACGATGTAGACAAATTCTGTAACGGTTCCGAGCAGGCCGATGATATTACCATGCTCAGCGTGAAGTTTACGAAGAATTTATCCTAGGTTATTATGTACCACACTCATAAATCAGAAAGGATGTTTTATCATGACAATTACTAAGCAACAAGAAGGCAATGCCTTAACCATTGGCATAGAAGGGCGTTTGGACACTTTGACTGCACCAGATCTGGAAAAGGAGATCACCGCTTTAGGCCCTGATGTACAAAAACTAACCTTGGATTTTGCAAAGCTAGACTATATTTCCAGTGCCGGGCTTAGAGTACTCTTAATGTCCCAGAAAAAAATGGCTAAACAAGGCAGCATGAGATTAATCAATGTGGGAAAAATGCCTAGAGAAGCTTTAGAGGTAACCGGTTTTATTGACATATTGACAGTTGAGTAAGGAGGATAGATATGTTAAAAACTTTAGAAGTTCCTGCTCAATCTGAAAAGCTTCCCGAAGTACAAGCTTTTGTGCAGGAACAATTAAAGGCTATCTTCCAATGTCCGGAAGACATTCTCTGGAAAACAGAATTGGCTATAGAAGAAATATTTGTTAACGTCGCCCACTATGCCTATCCCAATAAGGATGGCCTGGTTAGTATTTCTGTTGGCTATGATGATAGTGCTCGCGATGACGCTCTTATTATCTTCAAGGATCATGGTACTCCTTACGATCCCATGAAAAAAACAGATCCGAATCTGAAGCTATCTGCCAACGACCGCCCCATTGGCGGGTTGGGTATTTTCCTTACTAAAAAAATGATGGATAATGTAGCCTATAAATTTGAAGATAATGCCAACATCTTAACCTTAACTAAGAAAATAAAGCAATAAATAGAAAATAGCTCTTCCTTATAAAAGGAAGAGCTATTTTTTATGCAGGTTGGGTATTTCTGGGAATATGATAAATTGTCCTATTGTAACCCGATGTTAAGAAGAATTTTTTATGAGTAGTTGCACCAATCAGCTGATAGGCTGCATAACACTCAAAAGAACTAATTCGTCCGTCCACATCTGTTACATCACTATAGATGCCACTATCTCTCAGAATAAGTATTATTTTATCCGTTTCAATCTTCACATTGATTTCCATAATCGCATCTGCTGAATCGGTTCGTTTTAAAGCCAAAGCCTCTGTTTCTTCAAACAAAAGCAAGGTTTTATATAACGCACGATCATCAATCTTTCTTGCTTTTAAATCTCTTTCCAGAAGATCAAGAGCTTGTCCAATGCCTTGTGTGGAAAAGGGCAAATCATAGCTTATTTCCTTGTTAAACTCTTTTTCGTCTAGGACAATGGGAAATTTGAATCTGGAAGTGCATAAATACACGATTCCTGCACCAATAGCCAGACTTAGCAGAAAGCTTAAAGCAAAACCATTCCAGATGCCTTTAAGCCCCCAGCCTATACCACCTAAAAGGCTGGCTGGCAAAAGTATGACATCTAAAGTTACAAACATAAAAGTACCGGAAAGCAATAACATATTGGAATAGTTTAAATAAGAACAATAAAGAACTATCAAGGCCGCAAAGGTGGGAATTAACGAAATTACACGGACAGCATATATGGCCATAGGAGCTAAATAACTTTGACTTATACCAAAGAACGCAACAAGCTGGGGCGCAAAGATAAAAACAAGAACAGTTAAAAAAACACCTATAGCTATAGCCGCTTTAATAGCCAACCGCATGGTTTTTAAAATGCCGTGCTGATTATTTTCTGTTCTATAAATCAGCAAAAAAGCTTCGGCACTGACGCCAGGTCCTGACAAAACAGCTAAGAAAAAGCCCAGTAAGCTGACTACAATAGCTAATATGGAAATAGCATCTGTTCCAAAATTGTTAGCCATAAAATTGGTTAAGAAATATTCCATAATAGCTAGGTTTAAATAAACCATGGCATCGCATAAGCTGTATTTCATTATTTTAAAGACAGATTTCCATTGAAAATACCATTGAAAACGAAGAATGCGATGTTCTTTGAAGAAATACTTGGCAAGTATTATGATAAAAATCAGCATACTAACTATGGTACCAATAGCAACGCCCATAATGCCATATATGTTACATAGAATATAAGAAAGTATAATATTGCTTACCATCTGTACCACAGCACCTATGGCACACAAATGATTTTCGCCCTGATTTATAATATGGGCATACAAGAAAGCTGAAATAGCTTGAAAAATGGGCAAAACACTGATGAAATGAAAATACTGATTAGCATAGAAGAGCGGTTCACCACTGCCGGAAATGAACATAGTGAGATGTCCTCTTAAGTACACATAAATAATACTTAAGGCTCCTCCCATAACAACGGTCATAATAAGGCCCTGACTATAGGCTTTTTCTACCCTATCATTGTCTGCCAAACCGCTAATGACATTAACAAGAACAACGCTGCCTGCCACCGGAAGTATGGAAATAAAAGAACCAAAGGCAATTAGGGAATTAACCAGCATTATACCAGCCAAGGCTGCTTCACCAAGCAACTGACCGGAAATAACACTGTCACAAAAAACGCCTATATATTGTATGGCGGCAAAGAAAACTAAAACATTTAGTTGGGCTATAAATTCATCGCCCACAAAAGTCCTGTCATGTGATAAAAGTTTCATAGTTTAGTCCTGTGTCTATAGAAATTAAAATTAATAGCCAGATTAACAATCAACGGTATTATACCATAATTTGTAAGTTTTAAAATTTGCTAAAGACAAAACGTCCTGAGGGACTAAGGCTCTCATCCGTCCAGTTACCGTTAGTACCGGTGCCAGGCAATAAAGCCGCTGAGCTTTCGTTTTTGTCGCACAAGGACCAGTTAGCCCAGCTCATCTGCCGCTGTGCCAGAAAATCCAACCACTGAGCAGCGTTGTCTAAAAATACGCCATTGCTACCATCTGCTCTGCTAGTACCCCATTCGCTGATAAAAACACCCACGCCTTTACTGCGAGCAGCGTCAATTTTATCTCTTAAATCCTGACCATGGGTACCTGCATAAAAATGGCAAACATACATTACATTGGCAAAGCTAAGAGGATCTGCTGCTGCCACATCTACATCCTGGCTCCAGGTCGGTGTTCCTACCAGCACAACACTATGCGGCGCAGCCGTTCTTATTACAGGAATGACTTCTTCGGCATAAGGCTTAATATCTCTTTGCCAGGACACATTACCATTAGGCTCGTTGCAGATTTCATAAATAACGCCGGGATTGTTGCCATACCGCCCGGCCGCCTCTGCAAAGAAATGCTTTGCCTGCTGCTTATACAGCTGAGGATTACCGTCTTGTAGAATATGCCAATCAATAATTACATAGAGATTTTGCTGTAGAGCTGCATCAGCCGCAGCAAACACAGTATTCTTAAGAGCAGGATTGGCAATATAACCGCCTTCGCCTGTGTACATGGCTAAACGGATAAGATTAGCTCCCCGGCCTTTAAGATATTGAAAAGCTCCCGGTGTGGCAAAATTGCCAAACCATTGCATGCCATGAGTACTCATACCATGCAAAATGACTGTATTGCCATGGTCATCGACTAAGTCTACTCCCCTTACCTGCAAGCTAGGCACTGCCGCCAGGCACACCTTTAGCTGCATTACAGTCACAGCAAGAACAACTAGTTTTACCAATAGTCTGCATCGTTTAGAAAATTTCATTTATTATAGCGCCTCTTTAGAATGACTTACCTAGTTCATACGCTTTTTGCGGATAATCTGTCTTGTCCATAGCTGCCCTATCAAGACAGGATAGTGCACTAATAATATCTTTTATTCTCCAGCCCAAATAGTTGCACATCCCTGTTATCGTTGCAATGGCTCCCTCCACAGATTCTGTAGTTTCGTCTTCGCAGGTTAACAACAGCGCACATTTTTTTGCACTCTTCAAAGTATCTCCCAAAGCAAAAAACCGATCTATGGCTAGCTTTAACTGAGCACACATACCATAATAATAAATTGGTGCAACAAACACTACTGCATCTGCCGCCAAGACTTGAGGATAAAGCTCCTGCTCATCGTCCTTAAAGACACAACCATTATCTGTATTTTGGCAAGTATAGCAGGCTGTGCAGGGATGAATATTCTTAAATCCGGCATCAAAGCGATAAATCTCATGTCCCGCTTCTTTGGCCCCTTCAATAAATTTGTCTGCCAGCAAGGCAGCTGTACCATCCTTATGCGGACTTCCTGTCATAACTAATATCTTCATTTTGTTTTCTCCTTTTATGTTATATTTAATTCAATGTTGTAAAAATTACATGATAAAAAAAGCAATTACTTTTAAAACTTTATACATTCACTTAATATTGCTCCGCCTATAATCAGGGCCGCCCCTAACCACTGAAGTGGAAGCATTGCCTCGTGAAGAAAAATTACAGAGAAAAATATAGCCGATAACGGTTCAAGGTATCCACATACTGCAACGGTCTGGACAGGCAATACGCTGAAAGACGAAAAATAAAAATAACAACCAATTCCTGTATTTAGCAAAGCAAGCCATAGTATCCAAGGCCAGTTACCGGCAGGGACTGTCATTTCCCACCCAGATTTATAGCCCATATATATTGTTACTGTCACTGCCGCAAAAAACAAAGCAATTAACAGGATGCTGCCAAGGCTAGAACGCAAAAAGACTATTTCATAGCTTGATAAATCAATATGACTTGCAACGATACCATTTGAGCCAAAAAGCAATAAGCCCATAAAATATTTAAAATAATCTTTTCTCATATCATTACACTTTCGGTAACTTCTAATTCGTTTATTATATCATATCACCATAGTTAATTCTTTATTTGTACCTCTTTTCTTGCTAAGTTCATAAACCATCCTAGGATAAGCTGTTGCTTCTATATCACTACGACCTTCATAAAGAGTAGAGGATTATTGTGCCAGACATTCACTGTTCTGTGAGCCAGCCATCCTTCCCCGCCTGAGTAGTTAATACTACAGACATAATATACTAAAAGATCAGCCAAAGCCTTCTCAAAAAGCAAGCCAGATAGCAATGCTGAATAAAAAAAGCAAGCTATTCTACTTCAGAATGCATTGGTAAAACAAAAAGCCCTAGGCCACAGCAGCACTGTGTCTAAGGCTTGTACAATTTTTATAGGACACTTCTCAGAGCTCCTTATTCGGTCGCTCTTAGGTCGTAAGCGATTTGGCACTATTCTTCGCGGCGCTTACGCTTGCCAGCGAATCGGCAATCTGCTTAATATACCTGATAGGGCAAATTGATACAATTATGTAAAAGTAAGGCATAAGACATAATGCGTAATTCTGGGACAGAAGTACCGTCCCCTTGTCCCACACATTATTAATTTTACATTATATTTTGTCATTAAAATTTTCTTGAGAATTTTCCTGTATATGATAAAATGTAATTAATGAGAAGATGGTACATTTGCGTGTGCCCCTTCCGGATTTAGTGGGAATAAATCTCCACCTTCCTAGTTGGGACGGTGGAGATTTATTTGTTATTATCTAAATCTCAAATTACTCTGGCTTCAACAAGAAGCAAAGTAATACCATAGCAATTAGTAAAATAACCTCCAGTATAATTTGCACTAAGTGCAACTTAATAAGGAGTAATCCTATTTCTGCCACAGTATCACCTCCTTCCTTATCAGGAAGGAACACTGTACCGTCTCGATATTGATTATACGGGAACACTTACTTCATGACTATCTTTAAATACTTCATCAAAAGATTTTTTACTTGGTTATAAAAATTAGAACAGTAAGAGACTGTTCACTGTCTCACTGTTCTTATTTGTAAATATCTCTACGATGACCTATGTTTAAACCCAAAATAATTATTTTACCATCGTTTATTTCTGCTAATACTCTATAATCTCCAATTCTATACCTCCACTCTCCTGTTGTGTTAGCCGTTAGTCCTTTACCATGCTGCCTTGGATTTTTACATCCCTCTAAATTTTTTCTTATCCACCCTAAAATCATATTCATCTTCAATTTTTTCTAACACGGATCTACGTACCAATTCAGATATGCTAACATTATGCATCTGAGCATATTTTTTAAATAATGTAAAATCACTGTCGTTTAATCTCAAAGAAATAGTAGTCATGATTATCGCCTTCCTTCCGTAATACATTGTATTACGGAAGGAAGGCGATAAAAAAGTCACAAAAGAGAGCTGGTGACTATACAGCCTTCGTATGTCCACAGCTCTCTGTATTTAGCAATCTAAAAACAGCTGGGAAGGTAGCAGGGGCTAGTCGTAACAAAAAAGTAAGACATAATGCGTAATTATGGGATAGAAGTACCGTCCCCTTGTCCCACACTCTTAAAAATCTATCAGGAATTCTTTTTCCCTAACGCTTTATCTGCCATACCGCCTTATATAATTAACTTAGCATGTCTATTGACCAAAATCAATTACGGCTTGTTTATTCCATCTTTTTCTAGGTTGAATTTATCCTATTTTTTTGTTATACTACAAAAAAAGGAGGGAACTATAATGAACGTCAATACTAACAATTTAGTCTCTATCACAGAAGCCAATCAAAACTTTTCACGTATTGCTAGAATGGTTGATGAAAAAGGCTCTGTTGTTATTCTAAAAAATAATTCTCCTCGCTACATAATTCTTGATTTTGCTGCCGCTGAAGCTGAACAAACCGCCAACGACGAAGATGTTCTTGCTGTATCCAAAAGATTAATAGCAAAAAACAAAAAGGCTTATAAGGTTCTTGCTAGATGATACGACTGACAAAAAAGCAAATAATAATAATGCACGCACAGCTTATTGAGGAAACCGGCGGAACCAAAGGGTTAAGAGATGTACATCTTTTAGATTCCGCTTTAAATGCCCCTTTCCTTTCTTTTGGCGGCATAACAAACTTTCCCACTATTCAGCAAAAAGCAGCACGCTTAGGTTTTGGCCTAGTTAAGAATCATCCTTTTATTGATGGTAATAAAAGGATTGGTGCCCATGTAATGTTGGTTTTTCTTGCTTTAAATAATATTGAATTGGAATATACACAAGAAGATTTAGCCCATATGTTTTTTAAAATTGCTTCTAATGAAAAAACATATGAAGAATTGTTGAAATGGATTATTGCCCATCAAATTTAAAATTACAATAAGCGTGAATACATACATATAAAAAAGCCTCTCCTCTTCGTTAGCAATATTTAACAAAGAAGAGAGGTTTTTGTTTTATAGTTTTTTTAGAATACTTTACCCAGCAGGAACCACAAGCGTCCTTTAGCCTGGGCATCACTACTCATCTTGCTATCGTCACCGATGCGGCGTGCATAGTCCAGTCTTGCAAACCAATCGTCAGGCCTGGTATAGCTCACCGCAAAACCGTAACCCTTCAAAGTCTCGCTGCCGCTACTGCCGTCCTTGCTCAGTTGCACATGGCCTGCATCCAAGTAAGTGCTCAGAACTAGTCCCGGCACGCCGGTCTTGTAACGCAGCTCAGCTGTACCTACCACACCCTGGTCGCCACTAGCCTCGCCCTGGGGATAAGCCCTGATGGCATTGGCACCACCTAAGTAAATATCTTCGGAGCTGTCCAGATTGCGACTTGCTACTTGACCCTGTCCCTTTACTAAGAGGTCCCAACGATTGTCAAAGCCTTGTACGTATTTAAAGTTTAGTACTCCCTTGGTATAGGAGCCTTCTACATCAGCAATGGTATCTATCAGTCTGGCATAGTCAGAATCCAAGCCCAGCTTGCCCTGATAGCCGGTCAGGTCATACTGCACCAGGGCCTTGCCATTCCTGTTGTGACCGCTGACACCTACAAAGAAGGAATGAGAATGCTTCTTGGAACTTTGGTCAAAGAAATCTAGGTCATCCTTTAGTTTACGATAGTTGTAACCATAGTTAGCATAGAGACTGCGTTCCGTAGTTACATAGAACGGTGTCTTGCCATACAGGCTATATGTATCTGCCTTGCCCTTGGCTCCCAGATTGCTAAAGGTACCGCCCAGCTCGTAGTTCATCTTGCTGTAGCCGATACCTACGACTGTGCCGTTAGGTCCGGTAGGAGTCTCATAATTTATGGCATAGTTGCGCAGATCATGATTGGAGATAAGGGCACCTAGGCTCAGCTTATCACCTCTGCCGGTTAAGTTGTTAAGAGTATCCTGCACACCGTAACGATAGCGTCCGGAAGATTTGCTACCGTAGTTCTCAGCGTAAACAATAGCCACGTTCTTCTTGCCCTTGGCTAATTTCACGGTCACATCACTGGTACCGATTTGAGCACCGGGGCTGAGTAGTCCATTAGCCTGCACACCACCTAAATCACTAAGGTTATACAGAGCTGTTTCCAGCTTAGTTGCGGTAATGATGTCGCCGGCTTTCAGGCCTCTGAGGTAACTCTGAGCTTGTGCGTCTTTAATACCGCTCTGGTTTTCTAGGTTAATATTGCCATAGCGGCCCGGCAATATTTTAATCACCAGGGCGCCTTCTCCGGTAGACTGGCTGGGCAGATAGGCTGCCGCAGCCGGATAGCCGTGGGTACGGCAATACATGGTCACTTCGCCTATTGCTTTGTTAAGGTCTGCCATGGTGATAGACTTGCCAACATAATTTTGCGCAAGCTTATTTAGAGCAGTCTCGTTTACTTTTAAGTCTTCCTTGTCTACAGTCAGTTTCTGCAAGGTAAAGCTCTTAGCACTTTGTGCCGTCTGACCTGCAGGTAGTTCATTTTCTACCTTGGCTTCGTTCTTAGGCAGCTGATCCTTTACTGCGTCGTGCGTATCAGGTATGGCTGAAGCCGCCCAAGTTAATTGTGGTGCAGCTAAAACCGGCAGCGTAAAGAGAGCTGCAATAATTAAAGCTTTTTTTGATGAGTGCACTTTTTTCTTCCCCCTAAAGTTTAGCTTTCAATATTTCAATATTATATATATAGAACTAATTAGGTCCCCATTGATTCATCAAATCTCATAACTATTGCCGCCTTTTATCACAACAGTACGGGTATCATAAGTGCTGCCTAAAAGGATGTCCTTAGGCAGGGTGATACCGCCGTTAATGATAGTTATGGTAGCTGGACCGTTGTACCAGGTTTGAGTTACCTGTGTTACTCCTGCTTTATAGCTCTGGCCGTTATTTTGGCTAACAGCCCTAGGAATATAGTCTTCAGGATTACTTCTAAAGATGGTCATGCCCTCTGCCGGGTCGGTATCAAAGAAACTGCCAAAACCGACAAGGGCATCATTGTAATTGTGGTCCTGGCTGCCGGAGGTAATCTTGCCGGTACCGCTTAAGCTGTCTGCCATACTGAGTAAATAATTGCCGTCATTAATGCTAAAGCCGGAGAAGGTTACGGTACGGTCACCAATGGCGCTGCTGTCATAGAAACCGTTGGCTGCCGTCAGAGGCACCTTGTCTCCTGCTACCACACCGCTTAAAGTATAGCCATTGCCTAGAGAAGCAGTAGTAGTACCGTCGTAGACTTTATCAAAGCTGTAACCGCTGGCCAGGGAACCGGTAATGGTCTTGCGGGTAATCTGGCCCACCGCTCCACTCAAAGTAGAAGCAATCGTATAGTTGCCAGCGCCAGTGCCTGTCAAAGTAAGACCGCTAAAGGTAATAGTCTTGCTGTTGCCAACGTTCTTGTCATTGTAAGCACCGCTGCCAGCTGACAGGCTCACCTTGTCGCTGTCTGCCACGATGCCATTCAGAGTATAGTTCGTTCCCAGTGCCTGGCTTACCGCCGTAGTACCGTCGTACACTTTGGTAAAGACATTGTCGCCAGTCAAGGTAGCGGTAAGTGCCTTAGGAGTAATCTTGCCGTAGTTGTCGCCCATGGAAGAATCGAGCAGGTCATAGTTGCCTGCATCTTTTCCCGTTAATTTCAGACCGGTAAAGATTACACTCAAGTAGTTGCCGACATCCTTGCCGGCTGTATACGTACCGCTAATTTTAGCAGTATCCAAGCTTAGGTCATCCCCGCTTATCATATTGGGCAGAACATAATTGGTATCCTTTACCAGAGCGGTAGTGACAACGTCTGTACCATCATAGTCTTTAGTAAAAATGGAACCAGACTTTAACTCAGCTGCAATAGCCTTCTGGTCAATCTGGCCTATAGCACCGCTGAGTTCCTTGGTCTTTAAGTTGTAGTTGCCGGCATCAGCGCCAGTCAAGCCTAACCCGGTAAAGGATACTTGCTTGCCTGTACCTACGTTCTTATTATCATAGGTGCCGCTGACAGTAAGGGTTACCACATCGCCGCTCACTAAATCAGGAAGGCTATAGTTCTGATCTTTAGCCAAGGATGCAGTCACGACCGTAGTACCATCATATTTCTTGGCAATACTCTGACCATTTAATAGCGTTGCTGTCAGGTCTTTCTGGGTAATATTACCTACCTTGCCTGACAGACTAGTACTAGACAGTTCGTAGTTATTAGCCTCGTCACCAGTCAGCTCCGTGACCGTGAAGGTAACACCCTTGCCATTGCCTGCTTTCTTATCATTATAGACACCTGTTTTATTGGTAGCACTATCCTTAATACTTACGTTAGCAGCATCACCGCTAATCACACCGTTCAGGCTATAGTTATTGTCTAAAGCCTGGCTTACTATTGTATTGCCATCATAAACTTTATTGAAAGTGTTATCGGCGAGTATGGCAGTAATCGTTTTTTTCGTAATCTGTCCCACCGTACCGGTTAGGCTGGTATTGGTTAAGGTGTAATTTTCAGAGTCCGTGCCAGTCAAGCTTAAACCCGTGAAAGACACCGGCTTGCCATTGGCAACATTCTTGTTATCCGTATAGATGCCGGTACCCGTCAAGCCCAATGCATCCTTATCTACCAGACCGGTAAACTGATAATTTGCGTCTTTGATTAGTGCTGCCTTCACATCGGTATTACCATCGTACTCCTTACTAATGCTATTAGTGCCAATCAAAGTTGCCGAGATATCCTTCTTAGTAATCCGGCCCACTTCACTGCTAAGCGCCTCGCTTGTTAGATTGTAGTTGCCGGCATCAGCGCCTGTCAAGCCCAGCTCACTGAAAACAACTGTCTTATCATTCCCGGCCTTTTTGTCGGTATATTTGCCTGTGCCCGTCAGCTTCAAGTCATCATTATCTACCAGACCTACAAAATTATAATTTGTACCTTTGGTTAATGCTGTTGTCACATTAGTATTACCATCGTACTCCTTACTAATGCTGTTGGTGCCGGTCAATGCAGCCGTGATATCCTTCTTGGTAATCTGGCCCACATTGCCGCTCAGAGTACCAGCAATAGTATAGTTGCCAGCATCAGCGCCTGTCAGGGTAATGCCGGTAAATTTAATGGCCTTATCATTTGCTACATTTTTATTATCGGTGTAAACCCCATTATTATTGGCAGCAATGCTCACCACATCACCGCTGATTACATCACCTGCAGCAAAAATATAGTTATTTCCCAACGCCTGTGTCATTGACGTAGTTCCATCATAGGCCTTGGTAAAGGTATAGGTAGTTCCATTCTTGCCAGTCAAAGTTGCGGTCAATGTCTTGGGAGAAATGGTCAGAGTACTGGTATTCACAAAATCATAGCCCTGCTGGTCAGAATAGAGCGAACCATAAGCTCCCACATTGCGTCCAACGCTGTTTGCCAAGAAAATATGGCTGGTGTCTGACAGAGCCGGAGCAAAAGTAAGCTGGCTTATATCTACTGTCTGGTTCTGGCCGTTGTACTCTACAGTTCGCCCCGTAACCGTAATCACGCCCTTGAAGAGACTGGTCAACAAAGGTGTTGTATAGCCCTCGTAAATGCGCCAAGCCGTGCCGGCATTACCGGTGGTGGCAACAATTTTATTACTAGAATCATCCGTCCAGCTGTCGTAGGTAGTTGCCTTTTTCATGTCAGCCAAGGCAGCACCCTTCACAGTTGCCGTATCATCTACTTTGCCCACAGCCTTAGTCGGCTTATTGTAACCCTCTGCAGGCGTATAGCTCAAGTCATTGGCCCACAGAGCGTTGGAGATAGTACCGCCACGAGTCTCGCCCATCACGCCGCCTACATTAGCATATTCACTGCTCACTTCTCCTGTATTATAGACATTTGAGATAGTTCCAGCATATTCTCCCCCCACTATGCCGCCTACATAGTTAGTACCGCTCACCGTGCCCGTGTTGTACGCATTCGTGATAGTACCACCGTTTTCCCCCACTATGCCGCCTACTACGGTATTGCCCTTCACCGTACCCGTGTTATAGGCATTCATAATAGTTCCGCTGTTATAACCCGCTATGCCGCCTATATTAAAATCAGTTCCACTTATTGTACCCGTGTTGTACGCATTGGTAATCGTTCCGCTATCAATGTACCCCACTACACCGCCTACATACCCTGCACCTGTGCCTTCCACCATGCCCTCGTTGTGCACATTGGTAATCGTTCCGCTATCAATGTACCCCACTACGCCGCCTACATACACATTTGTGCTTTTCACACTGCCCGAGTTGTACGCATTGGTAATCTTTCCGCCATAAGCGTACCCCACCACGCCGCCTACAAACTCACCTGTGCCGCTCACCGTGCCCGTATTGTACACATTGGTAATCGTTCCGCTAGTGCTTTCCCCCACTACACCGCCTACACTACCTTGGCCGGCAATGCTGCCTTTCACCAAGCCTACATTTTGAATAGTGGCAGGTTGAGTGTCAGTATATATCCAGCCAAACAGACCTACATGGTCCATCGTTGGCCTATTGATATATAAGCCTTTAATGGTGTGGTTCGCACCGTCAAAAGTGCCGTCAAACATTTTCTCACTACCTACCGGGCTAAACCCGGCACCAGAGTTCCAGTTCTCGGTATCGCTGGCATCAATATCGCCGGCCAGCATATAGTTGCCGATGGTATTCTCGTGATAAGCGTCGCTAGAAAGCTTCGCATCCATGTTCTGCAAATCGTACACATTGTCCACCAACATAGACTCTTTAATCGCATTGTCAGTAGTACCATCCAACTTTTTGCCTGTATACCCACTACTTGCCACCGTGGCATTTTTATAGTCATGAACAGTCTCGGCCGTAGCCGTGCCGTTAATGGTAAAACTACGAGTGGTAGTCGCTGTTACCTCGTGCCCCACCGTGATAATGCCGGCCGCTTTAGCCGTAACCGTACTGGTCAAAGGTGTGCTGCCATCACTGGTAATATCTGCTGCGTTCTGGATGGTGATGTTGTTACCTTCCAAAATCACGCTAGTTGTCTGCAGCTTGCCCAGGTTCACGATGTCACCGGCTGCTGAGCCGGCCGTATTCGTGGTAATAGGATTGTTCCCCGCTAAAAAGGTCGTTTGGTCTGCATCGGTGATTGCTCTGGTAGAAGCTACCAGGTTGCCCACATTCACCCTGGCGTTTGTGCCAAACAAAATGCCGTTGGGGTTGATTAGATAAATATTGCCACCGCCTGACAAATTGCCGTCAATCTCCGACTTGGAAGTACCCCGCACCAGGTTTAGATAGTTATTTGTATCAAATTGTACCTTTTCACCATTAGCAATGGAGAACGTTTTCCAGTTCATCACATTGTTAGCCACCGTACTAGTAATACCCATCTGATTAGCCACGCTGGTGTTGATAGCTGACCCCGCCGTATTCGTATTGGTCGTATCCTGCACCGGCAACGCATAAGCCATCGGCACCATACTGAACATTCCCACTGTCAAAGCAGCCAATACATATCTGGACAACTTACTTTTCTTATACCCTTTCATCTGCTTCATCTCCCCAATTCAAGATTAGTTGCAAAGTTTCTAGTTTCGACATTTTTTAAGCAGGTAAGATGTAGTCATCATTGGCTAACACATATCCATTTTTATTATAGTCTTTTTTTGTAAAAATGGAGCTTTTTTTGCAAGAGTGGTTGTTTTTTGACAAAAGTGGTCATAAAAAAGAGAGCTGGGGACTATACAGCTTTCGTATGTCCTCAGCTCTCTGTATTTAGCAATCTAAAAACAGCCTGGAAGGTAGCAGAGGCTAGGCGTCGTATTGTAAGCAAAAGAACGTTTAGAGGCGGCGTAGACAAGGAATAACAAAAAAGAGAGCTGGGGACTATACAGCTTTCGTATGTCCACAGCTCTCTTTTGAAGTTATGACGCAGTATCCGCCGTCTATAAACGTTCTTTCTATTGGTGCGGTTGGCGGGACTTGAACCCGCACGAGATTGCTCCCACTAGCCCCTCAAGCTAGCGCGTCTGCCATTCCGCCACAACCGCATAGTTCCTGCCATTGGCTGGAACAATGTTTATCTTATCATACGGACAAGACAAGGTCAAGAGCCAGCTTATAGGCTACCTTTTGTAGCCACATAGACAAAGAATAAGGGAAATAAGATAATATATACCGCTGTGCTGGTTAAGAAGGAAGCAATAGTGAGATCAACCTTTAGGCTATACATCTGAGCGGCAATGACAGCATTGATACCGGTAGGCGCCGCGGCGCACAGCAAGATGGTGCCAAGCAGTACTTGATCTGTAAAAAAATTCTTCATAAGAAAATAGAAAAATACCGGCAGAATAAAAAAGCGTAGGAATAATTGGCTCAATACTCTATGGTAGTATTCGCTTGCTCTGCCAAAATCGATTAAGTACCCTACCGGCAAGAGGGCAAACCAAGCCCCAAAATGCACCATGTTTTTAAACACAGTCTCTAAAATGGCCGGCCTGGCTACGCCGTTTAACTGAAGTAATATTCCTGCCAGCATGCCTAATAAGGGTATTTGATTTTTAGTCAGGAACATTTCACGAAAGCTTAGTTTTATACGGGTTTTAGCTTCTGTTGCCTGCTGTTTGGCAGCATAATATTGGGCTATGGGAAAACAGAGAATAACCAGCAGCATATTTTGCGGCGTGGCAACCAGCTGCACATAAGCATAGCCTGCTTCGCCATATAAGATAAAAGCACTTAAGCCTGCCAATACACCTAGATTGGACAGCATACAGCTTACAATATAGGCTCCACGTTCCAGATAATCAGAGAAGCTTCTGGCGAAGGTTGCTGCACCCAAAATACCGGGCAGTATGGTAAATAATATTCCCAGCACCGGCAGCCAGAGAAGCTGCTTAGATAAATGCAGGGCCCAAAAGCTTAAGAAGGTAAGAAAGGTACATAGTCCCACCACATTTATTTTCATCATAAGATTGCAATTCTTATCATGCATGTGGCCGGTTTTCTTTAAATAATAGCCTGTCACCAAGGGCAACACTAAATCTATAAAAACAAATATTATACGAAAATAAACTGAATTCATGCAGATGTCTCCTTACTAATTTCGTATAATTATATAATAATAAAACCTGCTATGCAATTGCAGAAAACTAAATAAGCCAAGGAGGAGATATCTCCCCTTGGCTTATTTAGTAGCATTTAGTGCTGTAGCATTTGAAGCATTGCCGTCCTGCACTGTACTGAGCAAAAATGCTGTCATAGTTTTCTTATAAAGAGCATCAGCTGTATCCAGAGCTTTTTGCGCTACTGCCCCACACAAGCTGTTGGCAGCTTGACTGGTTTGTCCTGCAGCCAAGTATCTGGCATCCATATCAGGCATGTTATTAATCAGTCCCAATTCCATTTTTCGCCAACTATCCCGCACCTCTTTACCATAACCGGCACGGTTCTGCACAGCAAGGCCGGATAGGCTTCTGAATTTGTAGTAAGCACTATTACTATCATAATCCTTGGTTTCCAAAGAAAAAGCTGCCGGCAGCTTGGTTACATTGCCATAATAAGGCAAAAACACGCTCATTTCCTGATTGGCAAGTGCTACCCACATGGTCTGAGGTTTACCATCACGCAACCAAAACAAGTGAGCTTCAGCAGTTCGGTTAATGCCAATTGATCTGTTGGTAGGATGCAGGTTAGCGTTATAGCCTATATCTTCATAACGATAACGAAACAGCTCCATGGCATCAGCTAAAGAAATCTTCTTATCAGGCTTTAGCATCATGTCATAAGTTGTTGTAACATTATAGGCTTTGCTTTGAGAAGGAGAAAGCTTTCTCTGGGCTGCCCAAACGCGTAGCTGGGAGTAATCTCTATGTGGTCCTCCATAAGTATGGGCCAAGTGAATTTGCCCATTATCCTCTTTTAGGAAGTTGTGCTCTTTTGCCAGCTTGACTAAATTCTTGGATACTTTTACATTAGCTTGATCGTTTACATCAACATTTCCTAACATACTATCATTAGTAATCACTGCATATTTATCATCAGGAAAGCGGATAGCTGCCCACTGATGTCCTGTATAAATTTCCATATACCAGGTATCCTTGTCATCTGCAAAAACCAAGGCATTCCCTTCCATCGAGCCATATTTATCAATAAGGCTTCCTAAGCGTTCTACACCTTCCTGGGCATTCTTTACGTAAGGCATAACTATTGTAGGAATAATGCTTTCGTCTATGCCATTTTGCACATAGGCATCTGCTGCTAAGGCCTTTTGATTAGCATAAATGGATTCTGTAGCCGTTAAACATACATGATGCTCATTGATAGCCGCCTCATCCCAGGTACCTTCACCCGGTGCCACGTTGGCGCTAGGGACAGCTAAATAGCTGCAACCACTGGCTGGCATCTCTCCTTTAAACTTGGTTTTGGTATTTGTAAAGGTCCAAGCTCCTGAATGTTTGACCGCCGGTATGCGTTTAATTACAGTAACATCCAAATCTTCAGAATCATCTGTTCTCCCAACAATACGGCTTCCATCTGCCGTTACCTTATGTCCGGCAATGAAGGTCGTACAAGCCTCAGTGGTGTTAAGACAAACTGTTGTCAAAGTAAGAAATGCTAGAAATCCCAGTATTTTTCTGGAGCCATAACCGGATCTTTTAAGCACGCTTAACCGTTTCATATTATCGTCTCCCGTACATATTGAATAATCTGAGAAGCAAACCTTCTCTAGCCTACTATTACTTATGTCTGTATTATACACTATTTAAGACAGTCAAGGACTATGAAGTAATTACCCTGTATAAACACAAAAGCCCGTCCTCTTAACAATAGAGGACGGGTTTCTAACTACAGATTAATAGGAAAAGAAGTAATTTTGGCTATTACTTCCCTTTAATCAACTATGCCGATGGGCAAAAATATCTGCTATTCTCGCCTGTAAAGCTGTATGCGCCTGCTCAGTAAGCTTATAAGCTTTAGCCGCCCATTTTTGGGAAAGTGCTGTCAAAGTATCAGGAGAGGCTTCTGCCGGCAGATTTTGAGCCTCACTGAGCACCTCTTTTTCCGCAGGACGCAATAGGTTTTGTATGGTAGGAGCCATACGCCCGTAAAAACCAATTAGCAGCAAATTCGTGGCAATAGCCGTATTAGTCAGCGCTGTACCGGCGTAATGCTCTTCTACCTTAGTCTGTAACGGAAAGAAAGGAACGAAAATGCCGGTGCAGGGTGTACCTATGCTGCAAAGCATCATAGCAGGTTTTTGTTTTTGTGCTATCAGTACTGCCGCAGATGTTGTAGTATTGGTTTGCAAACCATGAGCACAGATACTTTGTACATAGAGCGGTACAGTTTGAGTGTCTGTCTGCGGCGTAGTATACACTGCTTCTCTCTCGAATGTAGCTCCATATTCGGAAGCATAGAAAGGTACTTGCTTTAAATCTACGACCTTACCGCTAGGTAATTGGTAGGTATCATAATGATCTCGCAAAAAGCTCATCATCTGACCGGCTGTTACAAAGTTCTCTTTGTGCCAAGCCCCTAAAAGAAGCTCCATAGCGCGAGCATGACGTTTGTTGCTTTCGTACAAGGTAGCAGAACCTGCCCGCTTGCTAAGAGGTTCTTCTTTTACGGCATCAAGCTTATCGCCACCGTAAGCTTGTCTGAAATTTATGCGTCCATTGGGTTTAACCTCTTGTGCCCAGCCCATTTTTTGTGCAAAAGTAACCATGTCTGCTGAGCATAAATCATAATCATCTGTCAGTTCATACTGATTGGCTCTGGCAAGAACCGTATCTGCATAATGTTTAGCCGCCCAACGCTTTCCGGTTGTTTCTATAACCCAAACTCCTTCAGCATCGCCAATTTCATAAGTATCGCCATGATAGCCCTGTCCATAGGTTTCCGTTAGCTTAATTGCAAGCTCTAGCCCTTCTTTAGCAGTACCGGCCCGCTCCAGGATCAAGCGTACCAAATCATTATCCGAAAGTCCTTGCTCATAAGATAGCTCATCCCGGCTATTGGCATCATTGCTAGCTACTACTACTTTCTTTTCATTAATGCCAAAGGATACCCCATAGGCCCCAGCCGAACCAGAGCCTGTAAAAGCGTAGGTTTCCTCTACTTGTGGAAGAGTAATGGTCACGGTCTTGATTTTTGTACCGGCAGCATGTTTCTTATGGGGCTGTACCATAATAGTAGATGGCGTCATATAAGCCTGGTCCCTATTCTTCGCCAGAATCAGACCGCCTCCCTGTGCCGCCTTACCATGTGCTATCAAAGTAGTACAGTTGCCAAAACTTTGTTCCGCCCACGCTTGTTCCGTGGGCGCAGCACCAGTAACAGACGGTACTGCCAACAATATCCCTGCCAGTAAGATTTGCAAACGTTTTATCTTTTTCATCATAGCTCTCACCTACTTCGAAGCTCTGTCTTCTTCATTGGCCCCTTGCCGATATTGATCAGGAGGCATCATAGGTGCATCCAAGGCAGCCTGAGTAGCAGCAGAAATAATACCTGTAGCTTGATATTCTGCTCCGGCTTGAGTAGCCATGGTCAAATATTTATCTGCCACATCTCTGCGTGGCTCATCACCTAAAAGTGGTGCCTCCCGGCACAGAATCATAGGTATGTTGCCAAATCCCCGTTTGAACATAAAAATCAAACCATCAAAATTCCCCTCTCTATCAGGAAAACCGCAACCTGCAATCAAGAGATGTTTTGTTTGGAGTTTAACTCTACCTACATGTTCAGTTCTGCCTTTATCATCTACAACCATAGCTAAGGTATCTAGCGGTAGCAGTCTATCAATAATAGCTTTGCAATTAGAGGGCACCGAGAAGAAATATAACGGGGTGGACCAGATAATTAAATCTGCAGCTTTATATTTTTCCAAAATAGCTGCCATGTCATCCTTTTGTACGCATACACCTCTTGTTTTTTGCCAACAAGCCAAACATCCCAGGCAATGTTTAACATTAACCTTGGCGGTATTAATAATTTCTGCTGTTTCTCCCATACCCTGCAAAAAGGCTTTGGTCACCTTCATAGTATCACTGTTTTCACTTTTGGGGGAACCATTTATTACTAAAATTTTCATTTTAGTGCCTCCTTTTCCTTTGCCCACTGAACATCGTCAGCTTCGTTAATAGGAATTACCACCGTATTAAACCCCATGGCAAAGCGATGCTCCGTCCCGGGAAGTTGTCCTGATGCATCAAAAGCCTCACCGCCGTAGCGCATTTTAATGGTTTTAACCTTATCAATTTCTGCAATTCTGATATCAAAAGAATCGTTACCGGTAACTACGCCCATGTGGCTAATAATGTTCTTGGCCACTGTCTCGGTACGAGAACTAATGGCATAAGAAACACGATTCTTAAGATTGGACATAAACAGCTCCAGAGAATGCGTGGTATAGCGTACGGAAACATCTGCATACAGCTTAATCTGATCAAAATCAGGTGGCAGCATAAACATGTTATTAATAACAAAGGGATTTTTTCCTGTACGAACCAGGACAATTAGCGGAATGGATAGAATAGCCAACCAGTCAGCCAAAATCTGGGCTACCCATACACCCTTCAAGCCCATTTGCCCGGAAAGCAGGTACAATAGTGGAACGAAGAACAGCAACTGACGGCTGATTACAATATAGTTAGCCATTTGAGTATGCTTAGTGCTTTGATAAACATACAGGAAGATATAATGCAATTCCATGCTGATGAAATAACAAGCTAAAGCCTTCACCGCTGCAATGCCGGCGCTGATAGCCACAGGATCCTTGATTCCGAATACACCTGGTACGCTAGGTGCCATGACAAAAATCAGCACTGCAAAGATTGTTGAAACAATAAGCCCCAGCTTTAAGCCCAGCGCAAGAACATCATGCATGGACCGCTTGTCCTTTTCGCCATAGAAGAGTCCCAGCATGCTAGTCATGGTATAACCAAAAGTCATCAGTACAAAGGTTAACAAACCTCCTATGCTATCAGACATACCTGCTCCTGACATGGCTGCAACTCCACCAACACCAAGCAATACTTTATTTAAAGTAATAGCCCTGACAGCCGCCCACAAAAAGGAACTGGCATTAGGAAAACCTGTCACGATAATATTTTTTAGTAAGCCCAGTTCTTGGCGCCAAGGTACAAATTTCAGACTGCAATAGTCTTTCTTAAAATGCTTCCTAAGAATTAATAAGCCTAAAAACATGCTTAAACCTGTAGTTAAGGAAACGCCCATTATTCCCATCTTAAAAACTACAATAAAGAGCAAATCCAGACCGATTTTAGATAATGCCGCCACTACAGATGCCACAAAACCAATTTGAGGAGAACCATCCAGGCTGACAAAGCTGGTAAACACATTATACAAAAGCACAAAGGGCATGCTAATACATAAGCCCATGATATAGCTAGAGGTCATCTCAATAAGCTGTGGCTCTGAAGCCCCCAAACTCATGACAATAGGCACTCTAAGAACCATGATTACCACTGCACAAATAATAGCAATCAAGCAACCAATCTTAACACTTAGCGAAAAAACAATGTTAGTTTTTACCCGGTCCCCTGCTCCTATAAATTGAGAACTAACTGTTGCACCGCCTAAAGAAAAAGTCATAAACAACATAGTAGACAAAAGGTACACCGGATTGGCCATGGAAATAGAGGCAATGGCCATACCTTTGATTACGTTGCCAGCCAAAGCAGAATCGAAAACCACACCTACGGTAGACGCAATAATACCCATACCAATTAATCCAAAAAATTTCTTATATACCTTTTTAATCGTATCATTACGCGTTAAATCCTTAATCTTTACTTCTTCTACCATAACAATCCCCTCCCTTCACCTTTGCTCTCTCCCCACTAAATATTGACCTTTCCGCAGGTGCTTAGGTGTACACGCTACTATCTTGTTAAGTATAGTGTACTGGAAAAAAAGCATTTATCCTATTATCCAAAAGGTGAAGTCGGCGCAGTAAATTTAGGGCAAAAAAAAGCGACTTATGGCTATTTCCCATAAGTCGCCGGGCAGTTTTATTAGAACAGCTTCTTAATTTTGGCTATCTGGATCGCAGACACCTTATTAGAGGCCCCAAGCTTTGCATACGCATTAATTAAATGCTTTTTTGCTGTTACCGCCTTAATCTGCATCTCCTCAGCAATCTGGTTCTGATTGAGTCCACCAGCTGCCAGCTTCAGTGCCTGCAGCTCACGCTGTGAAAGATTGGTATTGCCTGTTGGCAAGTGCCAGTTTTTCTCTAGGTTTTTTTGCAAACGACAGATGTCTAACAGCTTCTGCAAATAGGCAGCAGGCAAAACTTTTTCCTTTTTTACTTCTTCTAAAAGGGGCAATACTTCTTCAGCATTTTCAGCAAAAGGCAAATATATTTCATCCTGGGCAGCTTCCTTTAAAGCCGTAATCAAAAGTTTTAAGGCTTGCTCATGATTTAAGAGTCTTTTCTCGGCCTTGCTTTTTAAAATAAGAGCTGCCAAACGAATTAGCTGGCTATGCTGTACATTCTGCTGACTAAGCTCTAGCACCAGATCACACTCAGCCACCGCAATGGACACGTTTCCCACCAGATAAGCACTCTTAGCCCTCAGCAGGTTATAGAACCCCATGCCTTGCATTAAATGTCCGTTTTCTTCATTTCTGGTTAAATATATCTCAGGAATCTTTTCCACTTGTTCCAGATATATATAGAGGAAAGCTTCGCTAAATTCCACAACCTGACGATAAACAGCCTGCTCACTACTGTCTTTACCCTGCATAGCTATGGCAGCAATACTTTTAATTAATTCCAGTTGCTCTAGTGCCTCAATATAATCTCCGGTAACTAAGGCCTTGCGTAAAAGCGTAAATACTGCACACATTTCCAAAAAATATTGTTTCTTAGTCCTGGTCGCAACCAGAGCCTGATTGGCAAAATTAACCGCTTTCTCCAGCTGCAAGCGTACCAAAGCAGCCTCTGCCTGAATAACCTTATCCATACCATGACCAAAACCCGGAACCATGTTCTCCAAGGGACAATTTGTATCTTCTTCTACAACTTTATCAAGAGTGCCTGGCTGCCTGTATTCCAAATAAAGAAACATAGGCATACCAAAGGTAATAGGAACAGACGGCAGCAAGACCAAAGAATGTTCTCCCTTGAAAACCTCCTGAGCCCTGTAAAAATGTCTATTCCAATCGTTATCATCATACAAGCCCAAAAAAGTTTGAATTAAGATGCAATCACCTTGTATCAGTCTGGCAATTTTTTTCTTACTCTTTTCACTCCAGCCTTCTAGCTGCTTAAGTATTTTATACCCCATTTGGCGGGTATCAGCCTTACCTAAACGCAGCAAAGCAAAGGCTATCTGCAAAAAGCTCTTGGGATATTTGGTCCACTCCACGTTAACTAAAGCAGGCATAATTTCCGGTAGCTGCCATAGGCAATTCTTAATCCAATGGGACTGATTCTCTACTTCCTGCAAGAATTTTTCCAGCTGGTCGGCCTGCCAATAAAGCTGTAAGGCCTGTTCATACTTATGCTGCTGCAAATACCAGCAGCCGGCACGCAGATAAAAGCTTTTTTGTTCAGCATCATCTTGGCCTTGCTGTTTCAAATAATTGCGCAGCAAAGCATGGAACCTATACCAACCAGTGCTATCTACGGTAATAAAAGCATTATTTTTTTCCAGCTGATTCAGAATTTTACCTATTTGCCTATTTCCCGTAGCAGTAATAGCCAAATCAGCGGTAAATTCATTTAGTGCTGCTAATCTGGTTAACATTATCCTTTCCTCGGCAGTAAAGAGCAAAAGGAAATTCTCCTCAAACATCTGGTTCAAGGATTTGATGCGATAATCCAACCGGCCATGCCGAAACGCCTCGCTGATAAAAAACAAAACAGAAACCCAACCATCGGACTGCCGGTAAATATCCGTAATTACTTCCTTGGCCAGATGCATTCCCCGCAGTTCCAGGTACCCCTTGGTTTCTTCCAGATTAAAGGACAAAGCCTCTCTCTCCAAAAACAAGCAATAGTCTTTAAATACCAAGGTATCCAGCTTAATAGGCGGTACGGTTTGTGACAATAATACCAGATGCAGCTTGGGAAGCTCTTCCACCGCTATAGTAGTAAATAGGCCAAAAAGCTTACTGCTGCCCGGCAATAGCTGGCAATCATCAACCACCAAGATGAGAGTCTTAGTGAGTTGTTTTTTTAATGCCGTAATTACAGCACCAATTTTCAGATCGTCACTTGGTAAACCGATTAAACGCAAAGCCTGACCAAGCTGAGGAGCAAATTCCATTGCATCACAGAGCTTCTGCCAAAGCAAGTCTTCTTCGGAACTGGTAACGTCAATATATACGGAATCGGTCTTCGTCTTCTCCAGATACTGCTGCACAACTGTGGTCTTGCCATAGCCTGTAGACGCTACTAATACAGTAATAGGATATTCTTCTATATCCTTCAGCAAGACATAGAGCCTTTTGCGAAACAGCAAAGTTTTCTTGCGCACTCTATGCTCACCTCCCCCGTTTTCTAATCCTTGTTGTCTATATTATCAATTATTTTGGCAAAAAATACCAGTATCCAAAGGGTGAAACTAGTACTTTTTCAGCCAGAGGCTAGGCGTCATTTATACCACTGGGGACGGAGAAAAGTGGTAAATTTTTCCCGCCTTATCAGGCGGATTTACCACTTTTCTCCGTCCCCAGTGGTATTATTAAGTTTTGAACCTAAAAATGCGTTTGATAAAACTGCCTTGATTAAATCAAAGCATATAACGGCAGAAAACTTTTTAGGCATTCTTCAAAAGCCCTTTTTTCCTAGATGAGCCTTTGCTTCCTCAACGTAATTTTCATTAGCTGCGATAACGGCCTTAAAGTCTGCCAAAGCCAAGGCCTTTTCTCCTAATGCTTCATAGCAACAACCTCTGTGAAACAATATTTCTGGAACAGCTCTTATTTTCGCTGCATATTCCAGGTACGGCAGACCCTCTTTAGCCTTCCCGCTCATTACCAAGACATAGCCCTTAACATCTTGCAAATGATAGGATTTGGGGGCAATTTTAAGTCCTCTGTCTGCCACAGAAATAGCCTCCTCATATTCCTTTAATTCCACCAAACTGGCGCCCAAATTATAGTAAGGCTTACCATTCATCTGGCCCACTAAATCCACTTCTTTTTGCGCCAAGGTTTTAGCTTCAGCAAAACGTTTTTCCATATGATACATTTCTACAAGAGAATCATAGGCATAAAAATTACGTTGATCGATTGCAATAGCCTTCTGCAAATTAAGCTCAGCAGCCGGATATTCCTGCAACTGAAGATAGCACATTCCCAGCAGCTGATAAACACAACTCAGATCAGTCTCATAGCCTTTCCAGAAAAAAGGATCCTCTTTATTGTTAATAATTTCATTTAGGTTCTTTATTGTTTTCTGGTAGTACTTATTGTTAAATAAAGTTCCAGCTTGAATGAACTTCTTTTGACCAGGCGTTATATTGGCTAATTGCTTCGTTTTCTGTTCCTTGCTTATTATAGTTTGTCCATTATTTTTGCTATACATACTAACTTTTTCTGCATAAGCAATATTAGCAGACAACAATATGGTAAAAAGAATTGCTATAATTTTTTTCAAAATATTATTTCCTTTCCCACTGTCCCACCTTCTTATTTAAAACTCAAAGAGAAGCAATTTTTAATGTTTTACCCATAGCAGCAAGGAGCTTCATCACGACTTCTACGCTTGGGTTCATGCTGCCATTTTCTATTTTAGCAATGGTTGGTTGCCTTACTCCTGTTAGTTTTTCTAACTGCTTTTGAGTTAAATTGGCCTTTTTTCGTTCTTCAATCAGGCTTATTATTAGAGACACTCTAAGATCCAATTCGGCTCTTTCCTCTTTAGACATATGTTGCCGTTTATAGTCATCCCAAGTACTGCCAACATGCCTTTTATTAATTTTTACTAACAGCTTAGCCATTGCCTTTTCCTCCCTTCAAAAGCATTACCCTTTTCTTGGCAATTCGCAATTCACGCAGTGGTGTTTTTCTTGTTTTCTTTGTAAAATGGTGCAACAAATAGATATCATGGTTTACTATACACGCATATAAAATTCGTTCATTTTTCGGACGCAACTCCCAAATATCATATTGCAAATATTTTACATATGGTTCTCCAAGAAAATTTCCCTTTTGGGATAGCAATTCTAAATATTCAACAACTTTTTTATACAGCTTTTGCTTAATCACACTTTTTGAATTATTTAATTCCTCAAGATATTCTTTTACCGGTTCCCTTCCACTACTGTCCTAAAAAAAATAAATTTTAAATTCTTGCTCCACAACACATCACCTTTCCATAAAACACTGCACTAGATGGGTATAATTGTGTTTTGGCTTTTATATCTTATCGGTTATATTATATCTTATACGTTATATTTGTCAACATATCAAAATTTTAAACAATTATAACAAAAAAGAGAGCTGGGGACTATACAGCCTTCGTATGTCCACAGCTCTCAGTTGTTAGCAATCTAAAAACAGTTGGGAAGGCAGCAGAGGCTAGGCGGCGTATCGTAAGCAAAAGAATGGTTAGAGGCGGCGTAGACAAGGAATAACGAAAAAGAGAACTGGGGACTATACAGCCTTCGTATGTCCACAGCTCTCTTTTGAAGTTATGACGCAGTATCCGCCGTCTATAACCATTCTTTACTAAATGGTGCGGTTGGCGGGACTTGAACCCGCACGAGATTGCTCCCACTAGCCCCTCAAGCTAGCGCGTCTGCCATTCCGCCACAACCGCAAATGCTAATCAAGGATTAGGCTTCAAATTCTGGTAAAGATATTGATAGCGTTTTTTATCTTTTACCACTTGCTCTACATACTTTCTGGTATCCTCAAAGGGTATCAGGGTTGTATCGCTAAAAGTATAATCCCACTTGTTTTCCTTCATCCAATCCTTTACCGTACCTCTGCCTGCATTATAAGCCGCCAAGGTCAGTATTTCATTCTGCTGGAATTCGTGCTCCAGCTCTCCCAAATACCAGCAGCCAAACTTAATATTAAGCTCGGGCAGGAGCAGCATTCTATCCTTGAAATTAGGGAAATCTATGGATTTGGCAATCCAGGCCCCTGTTTCAGGCATAATCTGCATTAGTCCCATAGCGCCCCTATGGGATTGAGCCTGAGTATCAAAATGACTTTCGTTTTTCATGACGGCAACTACCAGGTAGGGATCTACCCGATATTTAGCGCTATGGATGTGAATCTCCTGGGCATGAGGCCATTTATATACCATCTTACGTTGCACATAATCCGAGTTCCAAATCTCATAGCCGGATATGGCAAGCAAAATAAACATAAGGATGAAGAAAAAACATCCCATATTATTACGTTTTCTTTTACGCACAGTGTTTCTCAACTCTCTATCTTATTTAAGGCAGCGTCCACCTGTTCATACAGATGCTTTAGACTGCCACTGTTATCTAAAATCACATCAGCATATAGCTTTTTTTCTTCCAAAGGCATTTGATGATTGATCCTCTTCTCCACTTCTTCCCTGGAGAGGTTGGCTCTTGCCATGGCTCTGGCAATTTGGGTTTCTTTATCCACTGCCACCAGCCATACTTCATCTACCTTTTTATTCCAGTTACATTCTATCAAAAGAGGTATATCAAATACAACAAGTTTTTCAGCTTTTTTTTCATTTAAAAGTTTAACCCTGGCGTCTTCCACACAGGCATAAACAATATCATTGAGGGCTTTTAGCTTCTGAGGCTGGTCAAAAACCAGCTTACTAACCAATCTTCTGTCCAATTCGCCCTCTTCAGTAAGAACTTCTTGTCCCAAAATTTTGACAATGGCAGAAAATTGAGGTGAGCCTTTGGCCTCAGCGGCCGCAACAATAGCATCAGCATCCAGGATGCTGATGCCTTTTTGCTTTAAATATGCACTTACGGTGCTTTTGCCGGAGCCAATGCCACCAGTTAAGCCAATAATTTTCATAGTATATCCTTTTTATGGCTCGCAGTTTATTGCCTCGGAAACCGTGGCGCCTAGCGGCTTTTTAATGGTTTCCTTAGGCAAATAAACCTGCTCGCCTAAGCATATGAGCAGATTTATTGTCAGAGGGCGGCCTTGCCGAGGACCGGCCAGAAATAAGTTCTGTCCGTAAAGCCGGCCGCATGGCACCAGACGCCCGAGACAATAAATTGCGAACTTACTATAATTATTTCTGACAATGTGGACAATAAACGCTGCCTCTGCCTACCACTTTGCAATGTTCTAAAATAGTCCCACATTTCTTGCATTTTTCGCCCTTGCGTCCATATACATTTAAATATAAGACGTTAGTGCCCTGGTTGCCATCTGCATCCTGATAATTACGAAAAGTTGTTCCATGATGCTTGATGCCCTGGGCAATTACTGTATTAATAGACTTTACCAGTTTGGCATATTCTTCCACGGTCAGGGAATTTGCTTGCCTGGTAGGCAGAATTCCTGCGCCAAAAAGAGCCTCGTCGGCATAAATATTACCTAAACCAGCAATGATTTTCTGGTCCAAAATGACGGCTTTAATAGCACCTGTTTTCTTTTTGCAAGCCTGGGCCAGATATTCCCCAGTCAAGGCTTTTTCCATAGGTTCAGGTCCTAATGTAGCATAACCCTCAATAACTTTATCATCATGGTCAATAAGATACAAGGTACCGAAAGTCCTAATATCTGTAAACCAGAGATTTTCCTCCCCTGTTAGTTCAAATTTAACATGTGCATAGGGTGGCTCCGGGTCCTTCTTGCTCACAGCCAACAATGCCCCGGTCATTCTAAGATGAGCCAGGATATACATATCTCCCGCTAAATTAATGCGCAGATATTTACCACGTCTGTCTATGCTTATAATCTTCTTGCCTGCAACTTTTTTTATAAATTCCGTTGCAGTAGGATACTGAATCATGCGAGGCAATCCTACTTCTACTTGCTTAATGGTTTTTCCCACAATATGGGGAATGAGAGTTTTACGAACCTGATCTACTTCCGGTAGTTCCGGCATGTCTTCACCTTATTTCGCCAGTGCCCAGTTCTTACCTGTAGCTACTTCCGCCACCAAGGGTACCTGTAATTTTACAGCATTTTCCATTTCTTGTTCTACTATTTTAGCAACCTTTGCTTTTTCTGTTTCTGTTACTTCCAACACCAATTCATCGTGTACCTGTAAAAGTACTCGGCTCTTTACCTGAGCCTCATCCAATGCTTTGGCCACCTTGAGCATAGCTACTTTAATTATATCGGCAGCAGTGCCTTGGATAGGAGTATTGATGGCAGTACGTTCAGCAAAGCTTCTTAAATTATAATTACTGTGATTAATATCAGGCAAGTAACGACGTCTGCCAAAAAGTGTTTCTACATAGCCCAGTTTTTTGGCTTTGGCTACTTCTGCTTCCATATAGGCTTTAACACCTACATAGCGGGAGAAATAGCTCTCAATATAGTGGGCCGCTTCAGCTCTGGATACGCCCAGTTGCTTACTTAGGCCGTAATCGCTGATGCCGTAGATAATACCAAAATTAACTGTTTTAGCACGCATACGCATATTGGCAGTAACCTCTGCCAACGGCACACCAAATACTTCCGAAGCAGTTCTGGCGTGAACGTCCTGTCCTTGCGCAAAGGAATCCATCAGCAGATGGTCCTGAGCAATGCTAGCCATTACTCTTAGTTCCACCTGAGAATAATCGCAGGACATTAAGAGGTCATAGCCTTCTCCCGGCACAAACATTTCCCGCATTCTCTTACCTACCTCCGTGCGAGTAGGAATATTTTGCAGGTTAGGTTCTGTACTGGAGAGCCTGCCTGTCACAGTCACCATTTGCTGGAAGTGAGTGTGAATTCTGCCGGTGGCCTTGTTAACCAAGGGCTCCAGCCCTTCCAGATAAGTGGAAAGCAGCTTAGATAATTGTCTATGCTCCAGAATAGTATCCACTACCGGATGCCTACCCTGCAATTCTTCCAGCACGGAAACATCTGTGGAATAGCCCGTTTTGGTTTTCTTGATAATGGGCAAATTCAGCTTCTCAAAAAGTATTTGTCCTAATTGCTTAGGAGACTTCAGATTAAATTCTTCCCCTGCCTGGTCCATAGCCAAGCGTTCCAGCTCAGCAACCTTCTTGGTCATCTCTGCGGTAACGTCAGCTAACATATGACGATCAATCTTAATGCCATTGACCTCCATCTGAGCAAGCACCGGGGTAAGCGGCAATTCTATTTCTTTATACAGCTTGGTTAATTCTCTTTCCTGCAAATAGGCTTGCAGCTTGGGTACCAGCTCTGCTACCTGGGCTGCACTTTTACCTTCGCCGCCTAAATAGCGGCTAACCAGTGCGGTGAGCCCATAATTGGTTTCACCAGGTTCGTAAAGATAAGCCGCCAAGGCAACATCCTCTTCTACGCCGACCAATTTTTTACCATGACAGAGAGCTGCCTTGTATAATTCTTTGGCATCGCAAAGAGCTTTCCGTGCACGCTCATCGGACAAATAAGTATAGAACTGCTCTTCGTCTTCTTTTTCTAAAGTGAGAGCATAGTTAGTATTATCAAAGAAAAATTCTGCCTTCGCTACTGACAAGTTAGGAATTTCGCCTGCAACTTCAAAGGTCATCGGCACCAGAGTTTTGGTGACCTGCAGTTTCTGCCAGAACGCAGCTTTTTCAGCAGTTGTAATTACTGCTTTTTGCTCATAGCTAGGTTTGGTTTCTGCCACTGCTGCACCAAAAAGGCTCATAGGTTCATCCCCGGTTGCGCCATCCTGGGCACCCAAAACCGGCAAGAATCTATCCCAGAAGGTTCTAAATTGCAGTTCCTCCATAAGGCTCTTGGCCTCAGCAGTCATACCCTGCAAAGTATAATTGGACAAATTCTTATCTACCGGAGCCTCCAGACAAATAGTGGCCAGATCCTTGGACAACATAGCCTGCTCTTTATTATTCAGCAGTTTTTCTTTTAGGCTCTTGCCGCTAACCTTGTCTGCATTAGCCAAAACATTTTCTATGGAATGATATTCTACCAACAGCTTCAGCGCGGTTTTAGGACCGACCCCGGGCACGCCGGGAATATTATCGCTGGCATCACCCATAAGGCCTTTCAAGTCAATGATCTGCTTAGGAGATAACCCTTCATAGTTCTTGGCAAACTCCTTGTCATCGTACACAACAATGTCTGTTATGCCCCGCTTGGTGTAATAAACCTTCACATTATCCTTGATCAGCTGGAACTCATCTTTATCACCGGTAACAATGCGTACTTCCACATCATTACCTGCTGCCACAGACAAGGTCCCGATAATATCATCTGCTTCGTAATCATCTACTTCAAAGGCTTTAATGCCCATGGCAGTAAATAATTTGAGGGCCAATGGAAATTGCTCCGACAATTCAGAAGGAGTAGGCTTCCTCTGAGCCTTGTATTCTGCGTATTTTCGTGTTCTAAAGGTTTTTCTGGACTTATCAAAGGCAATAGCCACATATTGAGGCTTCTCGTCTTGTAAAAGCTTTAAAAGCATATTGCAAAAGCCATACACGGCTCCTGTATTCACACCTTTTTTGGTGGTTAGGGGTGGTAAGGCGAAAAAAGCTCTATGTATTAAGCTGCTGCCATCAATTAGCAATAATTTCTCTGCCATATTTCTGCCATCCTTCTCTTTAATTTACCCCCTATTATAACATAAATAGCCTGGCAAAGGAAAAGCACCATAGCATTTGCTATAGTGCTCTGATTTTGTTCAAAAAGCTGTGTAGGACACGGGCAGTCATGCCCCAAATCCTCCGATTCTGGTAATTGTAGCAATAGACCTTATAGTCCTTGCGAACTGTCCATTCTGTTTTATACTCCGGCAACACATCAAAAGGAAAATCCTTGCCCGGTTTTGAAGCAATGGTTATGGTACCGCTTCTAGGCGTAATTTCCAGCAGCTTGGCAATAGGCACGGTAAAAAGCTCTGCCACTTCGTCAGTACTGGGCTTTATCTGCTCAGGATGGTGAATGATGCCTACATAGGGAAATAACATTGGTCCTACATAAGTATAGAAATAATCCAAAGGTCCCAGCAGACTATAGTCTTCTTTAGTAAGACCCAGTTCCTCTTCCAGCTCTCTGGCAGCCGTAACTGCCAAACCCCCATCCTCAGGCTCTCGTCTGCCGCCGGGAAAACAAATATCTCCAGGCTGCCATTTAAGATCCATGGACCGCACCTGAAACAAAATACTCAGGCCTTCGCTGGTTTCCAAAAGTGGCAGCATAACTGCTGCATCCCATAGCTTTAGTTCTTTTTCGGCGCCGGGAGTGGCAGTTTGCAAAGCCTTTGTTATATTTTCCACTAATATTTTTTCGTTTTTGGTCATTGTTCTGCCACCTCTTATTAGTAAAAATGTGTATAGCGAGCAGTTTTATTTGCCTAAGGGCGGCCTTGCCGAGGACCGGCCAGAAATAAGTTCTGTCCGTAAAGCCGGCCGCATTGAGCCAGCTTCCTTGCGAGCAAGGAGCAAAGCGACGTAGCAAGCAAATGGAACTGGCCATGTGATAGCTGTCCATGAAGCAAGCTTGTAAAGCGCCGCTGAATGGTAACAGCAAACCACTGCACCAGACGCCCGAGGCAAATAAAATGCGAGCTTTATATTACCGCATAAAACGATCAATAGCTATTTCAAGCTCTTTTAAAGCCTCATCTTCCTTGCCTTCATGGATGGCCTCAGTAACACAATGCTCAATATGCTCTTTCAAAAAAGCCTTGGTAGTATTTTCCACAGCCTGGTGAATAGCAGCTAGCTGAGTAAGTACATCCGAACAGTCCCGGCCCTCTTCTACCATTAATTTCACGCTACGTACATGCCCTTCAATACGAGCTAACCTATTAACAATATTCTTACTGTGAGTATAACCGTGCTCCATTTTGACACCCTCTTAGCTTTTTTTATAAAGAATCCTAATAGAATTTAAGACACACAAAGCAGCAACGCCTGTATCAGCGAATACTGCTGCCCACATGGAAGCATGACCCATAAGACCTGCTACCAGTATAGCAAATTTAATAAGCAAAGCAAAATAGACATTTTGCCAGGAAATATGTACAGTCTCCTTGGCAATAGCTAAAGCCTTAGGTACACAAGCTAATTGAGAATTCAGGAAAACTACATCTGCTGCTTCAATAGCAGCATCAGCACCTGTGCCCATGGCTGCACCTACATCTGCTCCCGCTAAAACAGGCGCATCATTAATACCATCACCTACGAACATAACACTGCCATAGTTGGTTCTGATTCTGCTTAAAGCATTCAGCTTATCTTGAGGAAGCAGCTGAGCATTAACCTCATCTATGCCCACTTTTGCAGCTACGCCTTGCGCACTTTGCAGGGAATCACCGGTTAGCATAACAGTCATGAGACCCTGGGCTTTCATGTCTGCAACTGCTCCTACAGCATCCTCTTTAATAGTATCTCCAATGACAATTTGTCCTAAATACTTATTGTTCTTGGCCACCAGGACAACTGTGCCCGCCTTGCCAACCTCTACTTGCTCCAGAGGAACCTGATAACGGGACAACAGCTTTTCATTACCGCAGAGAATTTCACTGCCGTTTATTTGTGCTGCCATTCCTTCCCCGGAAAACTCCAGAAAGGATGCCACTGTTTGTAAGGCTATATTTTCTTGTCTGGCCTGAGAAACAATGCTGGCAGCAATAGGGTGACTAGACATCTGCTCAGTGCTGGCACAAGCAATAAGCAGCTCCTGAGTCGTAACGCCTTGCGCAGGATATAGACCCTGTACTATAAAATTGCCTTTGGTAATGGTCCCAGTTTTATCCATGATAACTGCCTTAATATTTTTCAAAGCTTCTAAAACAATACCACCTTTAAATAAAATACCTGCCTTAGAGCCGGCACCAATACCGGCAAAGAAAGCTAAGGGCACACTCAGTACCAAAGCACAAGGACAGCTAATAACTAAAAAAGTGGAGGCAGTATAAATACCTTGATACCACTGACCATAAATTAGGCCGTTTACTAAAACAACCAATACTGCTATAGCTACCACCACTGGAGTATATACTCTGGCAAAGCGGGTAATGAAGCGATCAATCTGTGGCTTGGAAGCAGCGGCATTTTCCACGGAATTCAAAATCTTGGTAACCATGGATTCTGCCAGAACCTTCTCTACCCGGATTTTCAGCATGGCATTGGTGTTGATACAGCCGGATAAAACTTCATCGCCAAAACCTTTTTTCACCGGTACCGGTTCGCCGGTAAGGGGTGCAGTATCTAAGAAGCTTTCCCCTTCCACTACAATACTATCTAACGGAATTCTATCCCCGGCTCTTACCAATAGGATATCTCCTACGTTGGCGTCTTGAGCAGGAATAACCTTAATCTCTGCACCGACTACCAGATTCACAACTTCCGGACGCAGATCTACGGCCGACATGATTTGGGAACGGCTTTTTTCTACAGCTCGATGTTCAAACAATTCGCCTAAGCGATAAAACAGCATGACACCTACTGCTTCATCATAGGACTTAATGGCAAAAGCACCTACTGTAGCAATGGACATTAAAAAGTTCTCATCCAAAGCGTTGCCTTTAAGAACATTTTTCAAAGCCAGGCCTAAAATGCCATAGCCTAAAATAAGATAGGAAACCAGAAACGTATATAACTGATAATTATCAGCAACCAGCCCGGACCATTCTGCCACCGCATAAATCACAAAGGCAACTATAATTTCCGCTATGGATCTTTGTTCTTCGGACACCTTAGTTAAAATGCCGCCGGATTTTTCTTTATCATCCAGTTCCTTGGCTAAAACCATATTGCCGGTTCTCTCTGTGATTACTACACCATCCTCCAGCTTATCGCAAACCTTTTGGATGTCTGCCTTTAAATGGTTATCGTCAGTAGCTGTAATCTTTAACAGCTTAGTAGTAAAAGAAAGCTGAGCTGTCGTCACGGCAGGCAGTTCATTAATAGCTCTTTCCAATTTTGCTGCGCAGGCAGCACAGTCAATGTTGTCTATGATGTAGGTCTTGCTGACAAACTTAAAGGGGCCTTCACCCGCTCTGGGTATTACTTCCACATTAGAATCAATGGAAGCACAAATTTCCCTGATCGCAGGCAAGAGCTCATCTTGATGCCAGGCAGATAAACGCAGCTGCTTTGTAGCAAAGCTGACCGTAGCATATTTTACGCCCGGTAGTTCCTTGATTTTGTATTCCATTCTGGCAGCACAATTTTCGCTGCTCAGATTATTAATAGTATAAACTCTCTTTACCGCTGCCGCATCCGGCATGTGACAGGTACAATTCTCCAGACTTTCTCCACACACATCACAGTAATGTTCATGAGGATGGCAAATGGAGCAATCGCAATTTAAAGCATGGCCCGGTACATGATAACCCTGTTTATGGTGCTGATGTATTTGCTGATGTTCAGCACCGCAGCAGCAACAATCATCTGTATGTTCATGCTCACAGCAATTTATAGCAGACTTTAGTTCTGCATTTTTTTCTTCAGTTAAGTCGCTCATAATTTCTCCTAATTATCCCCCAGTGGGGGTTCATTTACACTTTCATTATATCCCCCTCTAGGGGTTATGTCAATGCAATTAAATTATTGACTTATGGCTCTCGTGTGATATCATAAGTTTAATTGTTAGGAGTCTTAGTAATGAATAACGCTAATAACTTAAATTTCAAAGCAGAAGATCAAGAAGATTTTGCTCATGAGGCCATGCACGTTTCCTTCGTCAGCATCGTCATTAACATTGCGCTCAGCGTTGGTAAACTGTTAGCCGGCATTTTCGGTCATTCGGCAGCTATGGTTTCTGATGCCGTACACTCCGCTTCTGATGTTTTTGCCACCTTCATCGTAATGGCCGGCATTAAGCTTTCAGACCGCAGTGCAGATTTAGACCATCCCTATGGGCACGATAAGATTGAATATATTGCTTCCTTACTGTTAGGTGTAATTTTGGCAGCCATCGGTTTTGGTATTGGTTATGAAGGCATCAAGAATATTGTCACCGGTGAATATCTCCGTGTGCAATTACCTACTCTGATGCCCTTAATTGCCGCCGTAATTTCTATTGTCTCCAAAGAAATCATGTACAGATGGACCATGGTAACGGCAAAAAAAATTAATTCCGGTGCTTTAGTAGCAGATGCCTGGCACCACAGAAGCGATGCTCTCTCTTCCATTGGTTCTTTCGTGGGTATTGCCGGAGCTCGTATAGGTTTTCCCATCATGGATTCCTTAGCTTCCATCATCATTGCCATTATGATTTTAGTGGTAGCTAAATCTATTTTTATGGATGCTACCAACAAGCTTGTGGACCACTCCGGCAATCAGGAAATGATTGCTGCCATGTGCAAGCATGTCAGTCAGCAGGAAGGCGTTCTGGGTATTGATGATATCCGTTCCAGAATGTTTGGCTCTAAGTTCTATGTAGATATTGATATTGCGGCCAATGGCGCTCTTTCCTTATATGAAGCCCATCGCATTGCCCAGCATGTTCATGATACCGTAGAAGCCAATTTCCCGGATGTAAAGCACTGCATGGTACATGTTTCTCCTTATGAAGAACATGAAAAAGATTTATGAAAGCAAACATAAAAACGCCTCACCTGTTAGTTTCCTAACAAGTGAGGCGTTTTATTTTACCTTATAAGCTTACAAAGCCATTTTATAAACAGCCAGGCAATCTGCTTCGTGAAGAACCTTAGCAGAGCCTAAAGCATCATTAGTGGCAACACTGCATTTATGAGCCAGCTCCTTCAGCTGTGTTTCCGTAGGTTTAATCCCTAGTTCTTTTAAAGAAGTTGGCATCTTGATGGAACGGAAGAATTCTTCCATTTTAGCAATGCCTGCCAAAGCAACTGCTTCCTTATCATCACTAGGCGCTACTCCCATCACGTTAACAGCAAACTGATAGAACCTGGGCAAACAATCCTTATGGGCATAACGTGCCCAGCTGCCCCAGATAGCTGCCAAGCCTGCGCCATGGGTAACATCAAACATGCCGCCGATTTCATGCTCTAATCTATGAGAAGCAAAATCATTAGCTGTATTACCACAGCCTGTTAAGCCATTATGGGACAAGCTGCCTGCCCACATGATCTCAGCTCTGGCTGCATAGTTTTGAGGCTCCTTAGCCAAGATGTGAGCCTGTACCATGACAGTGCGAATGAGGCCTTCTGCAATGCTATCGGTAATATGCATGCGGTCACCATTCACAAAATACCTTTCCAGAGTGTGCATGATGATATCGGTGCAACCACTAGCCGTCTGATAAGCCGGTAAGGTCATGGTCAGCTGCGGATTCATGATGGCAAATTTAGGACGGGCATAGTTAGTGTTACACGCTCTTTTGAGACCGCCTTCTTCCTTGGTAATAACAGAAGAATCGCTCATCTCGCTGCCACTGGCAGCAATGGTGAGAATAACGCCTATCGGCAGACAACATGTTGGCTTTCTTTTGAAATCATAAAAATCCCACACATCTCCGCCATTAGCTACACCGTAGCCAATAGCCTTGGAGGAATCGATGACACTGCCACCGCCTAAGGCCAAAATAAAATCCACGCCATTTTTCTTACACAGCTCTATGCCTTCATAAACAAGGGACAGATGAGGATTTGGCACTACGCCGCCTAACTCTACAAAATCTATATTTGCTTCCTTTAAGACTGTTTTTACCCTATCCAAAAGTCCTGTTCTTTTCACACTGCCACTGCCATAATGCAACAGTACTTTCTTACAGCCATACTCTTTAATCAGCTTGCCAACTTCCAATTCTGTTTCCTTACCAAATACTACTTTGGTAGGAGTAAAATAAGTGAAATTTGCCATACCCAAGCCTCCTTAAAATAACTATGAATTATAAAGCAGTACTGTCTGGTTTTCCAAAATATTTTTTCAAAATTACCGGTATGACAAGAGCAATAAATAACATTCTAAACAACTGATAGGTAAGAATAATAGCTACATTAGCACCTACTGACATACCTGTTAAACACATTTCAGCAATTCCACCCGGCGCCATGGCCAAAAAAGCAGTAATCAAATCAAAGTCATAAAAATGCGCCAGTCCCACAGCATAAATCATGCTAACTGTCAGAATGAAAAAAATACCTGCCATGGTAGCCGGCAAAGTCCTTACCAGCTTTTTAAGCTGTTCCATATTAAGTCCCACGCCTACATAGATACCGATGCTGAGCTGGGCTATGATCATTAACCACTCCGGTGGCGAATCCAGCCTGCCAACACTGAGAGCAGCAATAATGGTAACAATGACAGGACCAATCAAGTAAGGCGTAGAAATTTTTATTTTATCGGCCACTAATGCACCTATAATGCAAAAAGGCATGACAAGCCAAAAATTAACACCATCATGGACAGCCAGAGTATTAGCCCCTGAGGAAACCTGGGCTGATAAAACAGTCATCACCAAAAAAGGAATGGAAAGCTCTATGGTCAGCAGTCTTAAGCTTTGATAAACCGTTACTAGGTTAGGATCTACTCTTTTGTCTTCATCCAGCATAGCCGTCATTTGGGTAAAACCACCTGGCATGATACCCATTACCAAGGAATGCAAATCCAGATGGACAAATTTAGCCATGACCACAGACACAAAGACACAGGATAGTACGGCCACCAATGTAGCACTGACAATACCTATGCCCTGACTTTTAATTTGCGTCAGTACCTGCACATTAACATAACGCCCAATGCCATAGCCTACTACGATTAAGGCATACATTCGCCACTGTCTTTTCCAGTAGAAACCCTTCACCCTGGCAATCTGCAATATTAAAGTAGCCAAAATCCCTCCCAGAATCCACGGAATAGGAATATGTAGTTTATTAAGAATAAAGCCTATCACAACTGATAGGCTTATTAAATATACTTGTCCCATAATAATTCCTTTCCTATTTCACATACTCCATGATTTTCGTGATTAAATCTTTACGAGTTATATGAGTGGTAGAACTATAAGGAATAACCTGAGTAGGTCCCAGATTTAGCTCTTGCCGAAATAAGGCATCCTGCGTCAAGACCGCACTCTTAGACAGCTTATCTGCTTTGGTCAAGATCATCAGATGAGGACAACCAATGGAAGAAAGCCATTGATGGCACTGAATGTCGCTGTCCATAGGTGCATGACGAATATCAACTAACTGGCACACCAGCCTTAAGTGCTCGGAATTCTCCATATATTTGGCAATGAAAGCAGACCATTGTTCCCTGTTATCCTGGGCTGTTTTGGCAAAACCATAGCCAGGTAAATCTACTGCATAAAACTTTTCCCGATAAGTTTCTGCTTCGCTTACACCCTTAGCTGTAAACTCATAAAAGTTAATCGTCTGAGTCTTGCCTGGCGTACTGCTAACCCTGGCCAGCCCTTTTTGGCGGGCCAGAGAATTAAGCAGGGAAGATTTTCCTACGTTACTACGTCCAATGAAAGCCACTTCCGGTAAAAGTTCTGTTGGGTACTGGGTAGCTTTCACTGCTGAGGCTATATACCGACCGGAAATAATATCCCATTGTATTGCTTCCATTTTATTCCTCCAAAGCAAGTCTTGTTACCTGGTCCATATGATCAACAGGAATGAACTTCATACTGTTTCTCACGTTATCAGGCAATTCTCGCAAATCTTGCATATTCTGAGAAGGCAGAATAACCGTTTTAATCTTATATCTATTAGCAGCCAAAACCTTTTCTTTAACGCCGCCAATAGGAAGTACCTTACCTGATAGGGTAATTTCACCGGTCATAGCCAGACCAGGTTTTACCTTGCGGTTGGTCAAAGCTGATTCCATGGCTGTTACCATGGTAATGCCGGCAGAAGGTCCATCCTTAGGAATAGCACCCTCCGGTACATGAATATGAATATCTGTTTTCTCATTGAAATCAGGTTGAAGGCCCAATTTCTTGGCTCTGGATCTGATATAGGTGTAGCCTGCCTGAGCAGACTCCTTCATAACATCACCTAATTGACCGGTAAGCTGAAGCTTGCCCTTGCCTTCGCAAGCCACTACTTCTACCTTTAATACTTCGCCGCCTACGCTAGTCCAAGCCAAGCCGGTGCAAATACCAACCTCGGCCTTAGCCTTCAAATCGCTTTCCAGGAAAGTGATAGGTCCTAATAACTCTACTAAATTCTTAGGACTTACTTTGACGCTCTTGGCCTTACCTTCTACAATCTGACGAGCGGCCTTACGACACAAAGCTGCAATCTTGCGCTCCAAATTACGTACGCCTGCTTCTCTGGTGTAATCACGAATGATATGCTCCAAAGTATGAGGTGCTAAGGAGAAGGTCTTGGGAGTAAGTCCGTTAGCCGTTCTTTCCTTAGGTAATAAATGAAGCTGGGCAATCTTAACCTTTTCTTCGTCAGTATAGCTATTTAGCTCAATTATTTCCATTCTGTCCAAAAGGGCAGGCGGAATGGTTGCTACACTGTTAGCAGTAACAATCCAGAACACATGGGACATATCATAAGGATATTCCACAAAGTGATCACTGAAGTGGCAATTCTGTTCAGGGTCCAATACTTCCAAAAGGGCAGAAGCCGGGTCTCCCCTAAAATCAGCATTCATCTTGTCTACTTCATCCAAGAGGAATACAGGATTATTGCTGCCACAGGTTTCCATACCATGAATCAAACGACCGGGCATAGCACCGATATAGGTTCTTCTGTGGCCTCTGATTTCGGCTTCATCGCGGACACCGCCCAAAGAAATTCTGGTAAAATTCTTACCGATGGCACGGGCAATGCTGGCAGCCAAAGAGGTCTTACCAACACCGGGAGGTCCTACCAAGCAAAGAATAGGTCCCTTGTTTTCCTGAGACAAAGCTCTTACTGCCAAATATTCCAAAATACGTTCTTTGACTTTCTTCAGGCCATAGTGATCCTTGTCCAGAATCTCAGCAGCCTTTTTCAGATCAAAATTATCCTTAGTAAATTTATTCCAGGGCAAAGCTAAGATGACATCCAGATAATTATGAATGACCGCACTTTCTGCCATCATAGGAGGCATCTTGTACAAGCGGTCTAATTCCTTATCCAGCTTTTTCACCAAGTCTTCCGGCAAATCCAATTCCTTCATCTTGGCCTTATATTCATCTACCTCGGATTGACGTTCGTCACCTTCGTTTAGTTCCTTGCTGATAGCCTTTAATTGCTCACGCAGATAATATTCCTTTTGGTTCTGCTCAATTTGCTTACGAACCTGTTGAGAAATATTCTTCTCAATGTTGGCAATCTCCAGCTCCTTGCACAAGTAACCATACAGCAAATTAACTCTTTGCTTAACATCAACTGCTTCCAGTACTTTTTCCTTTTCCGTAATATCAATGGATAGGTACCCTGCAATCATATCAGCAATACGACCGGGATCAGGTTGATCCTTAAAGGTTAACAATACTTCTGTAGTAACCTTTTTGCTGGCCAATACCCATTGTTCAAAGGTTTCTACCAGCATACGCTTTAAGGCTTCTACCTCGTTGCTGTGGTCGTTAATATCAGGCAGCACATTAACAATACATTCAAAGTTAACTCCTGCCACATCTTCTATCGTAACAACTTCGGCACGGGTTAAACCTTCAACCAAAACACGCATAGCTCCGTTAGGGAGCTTTAAAAGCTGTTTAATCTCTGCTACCAGGCCATAGGTATATAAATCCTTAGCAGAAGGATCTACTACTTCAGCAAACCGCTGTGTTACCAGAAAAATTTTTCTGGTAGTGTTCATGGCAGTTTCTACGGCTTTAATGGAACGCTCACGTCCCACGTCTAAATTTATGATCATACCCGGAAACACAATCATGCCACGTAAGGGCAAAAGTGGTAATCTCAGGCTGTTATTTTCCATGTTATTCCCCCTCCATTCTTAATGGATATAAAAGGGGAAAAGGCTATCCCTTTTCCCCTTTTCCTTATGCTTTTTTACGATCCAATTCTTCACTTGACAAAAGCAACTTTGGTTCAGTATGTTTGGTTACTACATCGGCTGTTACGATACATTTCTGTACATCCTTGCGGGAAGGAACCTCATACATCACGTTTCTCATAATAGTCTCGATAATAGCTCTCAAGCCTCTGGCACCGGCGTTGCGATTTAGAGCCTCATGAGCGATAGCCTTCAAGGCTCCCTCATCAAAGCTTAATTCTACATCATCCATAGCCAGGAAATGTTCATATTGCTTGGTCAAAGCATTCTTCGGTTCCGTTAAGATACGCACCAAAGCACTTTCATCCAAGGCATCCAAGGTAACTACCACCGGTAATCTTCCTACAAATTCAGGAATCAAACCATACTTCATTAAATCTTCAGGCATTACCTTTTTGAGAACAGCAGCTTGCTCCTGTTCCTTCTTAGTGGGAACATCAGCACCAAAGCCCATGCTCTTCTTACCGATACGACTACCTACGATATTCTCCAGGCCGGAAAAGGCACCGCCACAAATAAAGAGAATATTGGTTGTATCAATTTGAATAAATTCTTGATGAGGATGCTTACGTCCACCTTGAGGCGGAACGCTGGCAATCGTACCTTCCAAAATTTTTAGGAGAGCCTGTTGCACACCTTCACCGGATACATCTCTGGTAATGGAAGGGTTCTCTGATTTACGGGAAATTTTATCGATTTCATCGATATAAATAATACCACGCTCAGCTCTTTCAATATCAAAGTCTGCATTTTGAATCAATCTTAAAAGAATGTTTTCTACATCCTCGCCTACATAGCCTGCCTCTGTTAAAGCAGTAGCATCAGCAATGGCAAAAGGCACTTGCAAAATCTTAGCCAAGGTCTGAGCCAAAAGGGTCTTACCGCTACCGGTAGGTCCCAGCATCAGGATATTGGACTTTTGCAGTTCTACATCCTTTTCTATGTGTTTGGCTTCATAGTTAATGCGTTTATAGTGATTATATACAGCTACAGATAAAGTTTTCTTTGCTTCATCCTGGCCGATAACATATTCGTCCAGAATAGCCCTAATCTCTTTAGGTTTAGGTAAGTCTTTAATCAATGCTTCTACCGGCTTGGTTAATTCCTCAGCCAGCATTTCGTTACATAAAGCTATACATTCATCGCAAATGAACACATTATGACCGGCAATAAGTTTTTTTACCTGCCCCTGCTTCTTACCGCAAAAAGAACAGGCATATTTTTCATTTTCATTGTCTGTATCATCGAATTTCATTTGTATTCCCCCTCGATAGCAGATGCTATCAAAACTAATTACAAGGTTTTCGGTTTACTTCTATCCAGAACTTCATCAATCAGACCATAGTCCAGAGCTTCTTTACTAGTTAGGAAATGATCTCTTTCTGTATCTTCTTGAATCTGTTCTGCTGTTTTGCCTGTGTGTTTAGCCAGGATAGTATTCATTTCTTCTCTAATGCGGAGAATCTCTTTAGCATGAATAGCAATATCGGTGGCTTGTCCCTGTGCTCCACCCAAGGGTTGATGAATCATTACCCGAGAGTATGGCAAGGCAAAACGTTTACCCTTTGCTCCTGCTGCCAAAAGCACGGAAGCCATGGAAGCTGCCATGCCAATGCAAATGGTAGAAACATCAGGTTTAATATACTGCATAGTGTCATAAATGGCCAGGCCGGCGCTAACGCTGCCTCCCGGACTGTTAATATAGAGATGAACATCCTTATCAGGATCTTCAGCCTCCAAGAATAACAGCTGAGCTATGATCAAGTTGGCCATATAGTCATCAATTTCACCGGTTACAAAAACAATTCTGTCTTTCAGAAGACGAGAATAAATATCATAAGAACGTTCGCCTCTGCTAGACTGTTCTACAACTATAGGAACGTAAGCCATGTGGCCACCTCATTTCTTATTTCTTTTCTTCTTCAGCCTTAGGTGCTTCTTCAGCCTTAGGTGCTGCAGCGCCCTTAGCATTATCAATGATAATGCGAGCTGCTTTCTTTCTTAATACGTTAGCTAAGAGCAAGCCAATGGTGTTGTTGTCTTTAATGATCTTTTGTACTTCTTGAACAGTAGCACCATGTTGAGCAGCAATAGCAGCCATCTCGTTAACAGCATCTTGCTCAGTAACCTTAACGTCTTCCTTCTTAGCAATGGCATCCAGCACTAAGTCAGCTTTAACATTTTCTAAAGCAATAGGCTTTTGAGATTCTCTTAATTTAGCCATGTCAGAACCGGTGTATTTCAGATACATATCCAGGTTCATCTTGCGGCTTTCCAGGTTAAGAGATAATTCCTCAATCATATGGTTGATTCTGTCTTCCACCATGATTTCAGGAACATCAAACTTAGCATTGGCAACAGCCTTCTCAATCAAAGCCTTCTCATAAGCATTTTGAGCTTCATCTTCAGCCATCTTGGTCATGCGTTCTCTGGTTTTAGTCTTGAATTCTTCTACAGTCTTGCTGTCAGAATTTGCTGCTACCAGGGCATCATCAATAGCCGGTAATTCCTTACGTTTTACATCTTGCACATGAACCTTAAATACTGCTGCCTTGCCTGCTAAATCCTTGGAGAAATAATCTGCAGGGAAAGTAACATTAACATCAGTGGAATCTCCGGCCTTCTTACCAATCAATTGTTCTTCAAAGCCGGGAATAAAGCTACCGGAGCCAACTTCCAAGGGATAACCCTTGCCTTCGCCACCGGAGAAAGGTTTGCCGTCAATAGTGCCGGCAAAATCAATAATAGCGAAATCGCCTTTAGCCAGAACTGCGTCTTTAGCTTCTACCATCTTAGCAGCTCTGCTTTGCATGGTTTCTAAAGCGCCATCTACGTCCTTGTCGCTAATTTCTACAGGCTTCTTCTCTACTTCTAAGCCCTTGTATTCGCCTAGTTCAGGTTCCGGCTTTAGAGTAACAGCCAGAGTTAAGTCCATAGGCTCATTTTCCTCAAATTTTTGTTCCTTGATTTGAGGATCGCTAACAGGAATTAACTTCTCGTCAGCAAGTGCTTTTCTATATTGGTCATTAGCTACGATTTCAAAAGCTTCTTGTTTAATAGCTTCCTTACCTACAAAGTTTTCCAAAACTTTGCGGGGAGCCTTGCCTTTTCTAAAACCAGGGATGTTTACCTGATTGCTAATCTTGGTTACAGCACGTGCAAAACCCTTGTTTACTTCAGCAGCTTCAGCATTGATTTTTAGTGTTGCTTCATTACCTTGTCTTTCTACAGAAACGCTCATTAAAAAATCCTCCTTATTTTGCCAACGCAAAATATTTATTTTTCTTCCCGAACTAATTAACGGGTGAAATACCTAAAAAACCGCTTATATATCATACCATAAAGGTGGTATTTTAGCAAATATTCTAGCACTTTCTTTCAATATTATAGAAAAAGTCAAAACATACTAAAATTCAAAACGGTCAGAATGGGTAAAATACTAGGAAGAACGAGGCTTGCGAGGGAAGCTGGACTTTCCCGGTCCGCTGAACCGAGCAAACGCAAGTTCTGACAACGTAGTTTACCCGTTATGGCCGTTTAAGAGGTGGCAAAAGGGACCGCATGAAGCAGCGAAGCTTCATTGCAGTCCCCATATGTTTGGAGCGGAAAACGAGGCTCGAACTCGCGACCCCAACCTTGGCAAGGTTGTGCTCTACCACTGAGCTACTTCCGCAGGTGAATTAGGGCTCTATTTTACCTAAAATTCCCCTGCTTGTCAACCTTTAGCACCATATTTTTAGAATTCGCCTAAAACCAGCTGACTGATATTCTTAGAGTGATCAGACACTCTCTTCATATTAATCAAAAGCTCCAGCATCACAAAGCCAGTTTCAGGAGTACAAATACCCTGATTTAGCCTGTCAACATGACTCTTGCGCATAGCCTTTTGTTTAAGCTTTACTTCATGAGATACCGCTAAAGACTCTTCAGCCAGTTCTCTATTATCTGTTTCCAGAGCATGAATAGCTTTGCTGGTAGCAGATAATACCAATGTTTCCAATTCTTTCATTTCCTGCTGAGCTTGAGGAGAAAAACTCATGCCATCTTCCTGCATACTACGAACCCTCTTGGCAATGAGCTGAGCATGGTCGCCAATACGCTCAATATCCGTACATACGTGAAGAAGACCGGTATGTCGGGCAGACATGTCATTAGACATGGTCTTCTCAGATAATTTGGTTAGATACACAGTGATTGCTTCTTCCAGATTATCAATGATAGGTTCATGCTCTAAAACATACGCAATTTCTTTTTTATCATATTTGGTAACGCAATCCAAAGCCTTGGTAATATTCTCCAACGCCAACTCGCCCATTCTGACTACTTCCTTGGTAGCTAGACTCATGGCAATGGCAGGAGTACTTAATACTTCTGTATTAAGGTATTTAGGCTGGAAGGAAATTTCCTCTTCTTCACCGGGCATCAAGGTTTTAACCAATTTGGTGAAGGGAGTAACGAAAGGAGTAAATAAAATAGTATTGATAACGTTAAAGGAAGTATGCGCGTTAGCAATCTGTCTTGCTATATTGCCTTCCGGAGAAACCTTCAAGACAAAATCTATGAACTGGGACATGAATAAAATAGCAATCAAGCTGCCGATGAAATTGAACATTACGTGAGATAAGGCTACACGTTTAGCATTCAGATTAACCTGCAGGGCAGCTAAAATAGCAGTAATACAAGTACCAACGTTATCACCTAAAAGCACCGGAATGGCACCTTCCAAAGGAATGATGCCCTGCTCTGCCATAGCCATCAGGATACCGATGGTAGCACCGGAAGATTGAATAACCATGGTCATGGCGGTACCAACCAATAGTCCTAAGAAAGGATGTGTAGCAAATTGGGCTATAAAATCAACCACTTTGGCATTATCACGCAAGGGCGCTACCGAAGCACTCATGTTGTCCATGCCCATAAATAAAATACCAAAGCCTAAAAGAACCTGGCCAATATTCTTAATGGTTCTTTTTCTGCCTACTGCCTTCATGGCAAAGCCAACAGCTAAAACCAAGGGCACGTAGTCAGTCAGCTTAAATGCAATCAACTGAGCTGTCATGGTAGTACCGATATTGGCACCCATTACAATACCAAAAGCTTGTTTTAAAGTTAATAACCCAGCATTAACCAAGCCTACGGTCATAACCGTGGTAGCACTGGAAGACTGAAGTATAGTAGTAACAACAGCACCTAGAAAAATGGCCAGAATAGTTACGCCGGTCATTGCTCCTAAAATCTTCTGCAGTTTTGCTCCTGCAGCTTCCTGCAAACCATCGCCCATGAGCTGCATGCCATACAAGAACATGGCAATGCCGCCTAAAAACATAAAGAAATGTATGAGCATATTAAATCCTCCGCAAATCGTCCTATTATGTATTATACCATAATATGACAATTTTGTTACAAAATATTAATACTCAAAAAAAAGACACACCCTCAAGGGGTGTGTCTTTAATTTTGAAACTATTCTTCTTCAGCCAATTTCTTGTAACCAGCCAGACGCTCGGTAGCATCTTTCTTTGTCTTTGCAAACAAAGCTTCTGCAGTATCCGGGAAGGCCTTAACAAGGGAAGCATAACGTACTTCGCCCTTTAAGAATTCTTCAAAGTCAGCAGTAGGTGCTTTGCTATCCAGGAAGAAGGACTTCTTGCCAGCTTCTTTCAAAGCCGGGTTGTAACGGTAGTTAGCCCAGTAGCCGCACTCTACAGCGCGTTTGGACTCTAATTGAGCATGTCCCATACCCAACTTAATACCGTGGTTAATACAAGGAGCATAGCAGATAATCAAGGAAGGACCATGGTAAGCTTCAGCTTCGGTAATAGCCTTCAAAACTTGGTTCTTGTCTGCGCCCATATTAACTTGAGCTACATATACGTAACCATAGGTCATAGCCATCATGCCCAGGTCTTTCTTCTTGGTCTTCTTGCCGCTTGCTGCGAATTTAGCAATAGCTGCGGTAGGAGTGGATTTAGAGGATTGCCCACCGGTATTGGAATATACTTCAGTATCAAATACCATAATGTTAACATCAGCACCGCTAGCGAGAACGTGGTCTACTCCGCCGTAACCGATATCATAGGACCAGCCATCACCACCGAAGATCCAATGAGAACGTTTAACAAAGAATTGTTTGTTGTCATAGATTTCTTCAAGAGCAGCGTTGCCTGCTTTTTCTTTTGCTAACAAAGCTTCCAGCTTTTCAGCGCGAGCACGTGTGCCTTCGCCATTTAACATGTTAGCTAGCCAATCTTCCATAGCAGCTTTCATATCTGCGCTTACTTTGCCATCAGCAATAACAGCTTTAATCTTGCCAGCTAAACGCTCACGAGATTGTTCAACACCCAAGAACATGCCTAAGCCGTACTCAGCGTTATCTTCGAACAGGGAGTTAGCCCAAGAAGGACCATGACCCTTATGGTTCTTAGTATAAGGCATTGCAGGAGCACTAGCACCCCAAATGGAGGAGCAACCGGTAGCATTGGCAATCATCATACGATCACCAAACAATTGAGTTACCAATTTAGCATAAGGAGTTTCACCGCAACCAGCGCATGCGCCGGAGAATTCTAGTAAGGGTTGCTCGAATTGGCTGCCCTTAACAGTATTCTTGTTCATCGGATTATCTTTAGGTGTTACTTTGTTAACTGCATAGTCCCAAACTTCTTGTAGAGGCATTTGGGTGTCCAGCTTCTTCATTTCCAGAGCTTTTACTGGGCAGATATCTGCGCAGTTGCCGCAACCGGAGCAATCCAAAGGAGAAACAGCCATGCGGAATTTAAGACCTTTAGCGCCGGTAGCATCCTTAGCTTCAAAGCCTTTAGGAGCCTTATTCACTTCGTCTTCAGTTGCTAAAATAGGACGAATAGCAGCATGTGGGCAAACCATTGCGCATTGGTTACATTGAATACATTTAGAAATTTGCCATTCCGGAACATCTATAGCAATACCGCGTTTTTCATAAGCAGCAGTGCCGGATGGGAATGTGCCGTCAGCTTGACCCATCAGCTTGCTGATAGGAAGCTTGTCGCCTTCTTGCATGTTCATAGGAGTCAGGATTTCATCAACCCATTGGTTACCTGTCTTCGGATGAAGTTCTTCATCTTTAGCTTGTGCCCAAACAGCAGGAACTTCTACCTTCTTGATAGCTCCGATACCTTGGTCAACAGCTGCATAGTTCATATCCAGCACTTTTTGGCCTTTCTTGCCATAGGAGTGCTCAATAGCACCCTTCAAATACTTCACAGCATCCTCAACAGGGATAATGCCGGTCAGTTTGAAGAAAGCAGCTTGCATGATCATGTTGATACGACCACCCAGGCCAATGCTTTCAGCAATCTTAACAGCATCCAAAGTATAGAAGTTGATCTTGTGTTCAGCTAAATAACGTCTTAGTTGTCCAGGTAGTTCTTTCTCTAATTCTTTTTCATCCCATGGGCAGTTCAGTAGGAAGGTGCCGCCGTCTTTCAGACCTGCGGTAACATCATACTTGCGAACATAAGAAGTGTTATGCACTGCTACATAGTCAGCAAAGTTGATAAGATAAGGAGCTCTGATAGGAGTATGACCAAAACGTAAGTGAGAAATGGTAATACCGCCGGATTTCTTGGAGTCATAAGCGAAATAACCTTGAGCATACATATCAGTGTTATCGCCAATGATCTTAATAGCGCTCTTGTTAGCACCAACAGTACCATCAGAACCTAAGCCCCAGAACTTGCAGCTTGTGGTTCCTTTAGGAGTGGTGTCAAGAGTCTTGGTAATAGGAAGAGAATGACCGGTAACATCATCAATAATGCCAACGGTGAAACCATTCTTAGGTTCAGCAGCAGCAAGGTTATCAAACACAGCAAGAACTTCGTTGGGATATAATTCCTTGGAGCCTAAGCCATAACGACCACCAATAATCATAGGTTTGTTAGCAACATCATAGTAAACGTCACGAACATCCAAATACAAAGCTTCGCCGGTAGCGCCAGCTTCCTTACTTCTATCCATAACAGCAATTCTCTTAACAGTCTTAGGCATAGCTGCCAAGAAATGTTTAGCAGAGAATGGACGATAGAGGTGAACGTTCAATACGCCGACCTTCTCGCCTTTTTCAACCAATTTCTCAACAACGGTTTCAGTAGTAACAGCACCGCTGCCCATAATAATAACAACATTTTCAGCATCCGGAGCGCCGGTGTAATTGAACAACTTGTAATCACGGCCGGTCAATTTGCTGATTTCTTTCATATAGCCATCTACGATTTCAGGAAGTGCTTCGTAGTATTTGTTTACTGCTTCACGAGTCTGGAAGAAAATATCCGGGTTTTGAGCAGTACCACGAATTTCAGGGTTATCAGGGTTCAAGCCACGTTTACGGAAAGCATTAACTGCATCCATATCAACAATCTTAGCCAATTCATCATAGTCTAGGAGTTCAATCTTTTGAATTTCATGAGAGGTACGGAAACCATCAAAGAAATTCAAGAAAGGAACACGGCCCTTGATTGCGGACAAGTGAGATACTGCAGACAAATCCATAACTTCTTGTACACTGCTTTCAGCCAACATAGCAAAACCAGTTTGACGGCAAGCCATAACGTCGGTGTGATCGCCGAAAATATTCAAGGAGCTAGCTGCAACTGCTCTAGCAGATACTTGGAACACACCCGGTAACAATTCGCCGGCAATCTTATACATGTTAGGGATCATCAGTAGCAAGCCCTGAGAAGCTGTATAGGTTGTGGTCAAAGCGCCGGAAGACAGAGATCCGTGCACAGCACCGGAAGCACCTGCTTCTGATTGCATTTCCATAATCTTAACAGTTTGCCCAAAGATGTTCTTTTTCCCTTGGGAAGCCCATTCATCACTTACTTCTGCCATAGGAGAAGAAGGGGTAATTGGGTAGATTGCTGCAACATCAGTGAACGCATATGATGCATATGCGGCAGCGGTGTTACCATCCATCGTCTTCATTTTTTTCATTTTACAAAGCCCCACTTTCTAAAATAGAAATAATAAAACTGGACATAAAAACTATCCATTTATTGAGATAAGTATATACCAATTTTCCCATAAAGTAAAACTTAATTTTTTCTTTTTACACACAATTCACTGCAATTCCACAAAGTTCAAAATTAATCTAACAATTATTGATAAAAACTTGTTTTTTTATCTGTTTTTTGTTAAACTGTACACGTCCCTGGGGGTGCGCAAGCTGAGAAACCTTTTTGGTTAACCCCTTGAACCTGATACGGTTAATACCGTCGGAGGAAAGCGGCTAAAGCAAAAAGGTTTATTTATTTTTTATCCGCTTTCTGTTTATGCAGAAAGCGGTATTTTTATTTTAGGAGGAAAGAAAATATGCAGACACAAATGCAAGCAGCAAGAAAAGGTACTATTACCAAGGCTATGAGAACTGTAGCCAAGCAGGAACATCTACCGGCAGAACTAATCAGAGACCGGGTAGCAGAAGGCACTATTGCCATCTGCGCCAACATTAACCACAAGAACCTCATCCCCCGTGGCGTAGGCAAAGGACTCACCACCAAGGTTAATGCCAATATTGGTACCTCCTCTGCCTATCCCGATCCCAAACCGGAGCTTGCCAAGCTAAAGGCCGCTATTGAGGCCGGTGCGGATGCAGTCATGGATTTATCCACCGGTAATAATATTGACAAATCAAGACGGGCTACTATTGCCGCCTCCTCTATCATGGTGGGTACCGTTCCCATCTACCAAGCCACTGTTAACGCCATCAAAGCTCATGGCAAAGTAGTAGATATGACAGAAGAAGATATCCTCAAGACTATTGAAGAACAAGCCAGAGACGGAGCCGACTTTATGACCATGCACTGCGGCATCACCCTAAAGGCTTTGCAGACCTTGACCTACGAAGGTAGAATCATGGACATTGTCAGCCGCGGTGGTTCCTTTATCGCCGGCTGGATGCTCCATAACAATAAGGAAAATCCTTTCTATGCCTATTACGATGCTATTCTGGATATTTGTGCCCGGTATGATGTAACCATCAGTTTAGGTGATGGCCTTCGTCCCGGTTGTTTGGCTGATGCTACAGACAGAGCTCAGATTCAAGAATTATTGACCTTGGGCGAGCTTACCCAGCGCGCTTGGGACAGAGGCGTACAGGTTATGGTTGAAGGTCCCGGCCATGTCCCCTTTAATCAGATTGCTACCAACATGCAATTGCAAAAACGGCTCTGCCACGGCGCCCCCTTCTATGTCTTAGGGCCTTTGGTAACAGACGTTGCTCCCGGTTATGACCATATCACCTCTGCCATCGGCGGAACTTTGGCTGCCACCAGTGGCGCTGACTTTCTCTGCTATGTCACGCCTGCCGAACATTTAGGCCTGCCTGACATTGATGACGTACGGGAAGGTGTTATTGCCACTCGCATCGCCGGTCACGCTGCCGACATCGTAAAAGGTATTCCCAGTGCTATTGCCTGGGATTTGAAGATGGCCAAGGCTCGCAAGGCTTTGGATTGGAAGAAGCAGTTAGACCTTGCCATTGACCCTGTCAAGGCTAAGAAATTCCGGGCTGCCAAAAATAAGAGCAGCGATGAATATTGTTCTATGTGTGGTGACTACTGTGCAGTAAAGATTGCCGGTGAATATTTGGATGAAGCCAAAAGAAAGGCTGCCAGAGCCAAAAGAGCCAAAAATAAATAACAATAAATAGCTTTTAATACAAAGACTCACGGTGCTAAACACCGTGAGTCTTTTTTGCTTACATAAGTGGTGCCAAAAGGATAGCGCACAATGCCAACGGTACATTGTAAAGGATCCCCGTTGGTACACAAGTATCCCAGATGTGATTGTGCTGCCCATCGGCATTTAATCCGGAAGTCGGCCCCAAGGTAGTATCAGATGCCGGTGAACCGGCATCGCCCAGAGCTGCCGCCGCCCCAATTAGCATGGCACAAGCCAGGGGCGAGAAACCCATGTGCATGCAAACAGGCACAAATAAAGTAGCAATAACAGGTATGGTACTGAAAGATGAGCCAATACCAATGGTCACAATCAAGCCGATTAACATCATCATTGTTGCTGCCATTACCTTAGAATTCCCTACCATGGCAACGGAGGCCTTCACCAGCTGGTCCACTCCGCCGGTGGCTTTGATTACCTCTGAGTAGCCGGCTGCCACCAGCATAACGAACCCAATCAAACCCATGATGCGAATCCCGTTGTTGACCACGATGTCAAAATCTTCCAGCTTAATAGCCCTGCCTACCACCATTACCAGGATACCTGCCAGTGCTCCCAGCGGCAAAGAACCGCTGAGTAAATTAATACCTAAAACCATAAGTGCCGCTATGAGAGTTACCCAATGAACCAGCTCCATGTTTTTTTGTTTATGCCCTTCTGCCAATTGTCCCGGAATGGGCATGTTTTGGTACTTTCTATCTTTACGAAAAACAAACCACCCTATTACCAAGCCCACCAGCATGGATACACCCAAAGGCCACACACCTTTCCAAACCTCACTTGTAGCCAATGGTATACCATTGCTTTCCATGTGCTTGGCAATCAGGCCGTGAAAGATTAGTCCAAACCCAAAAGGCAGAGAAATGTAAGGCGCCTTCAAACCAAAGGATAAAGAACAGGCCACCGCTCTTCTATCCAATTGCAGCTCATTCATCATCCCCAAAAGTGGTGGAATAAGGATGGGAATAAAAGCAATATGGACCGGAATGAGATTTTGAGAAAAGCAAGCCACAATAGCGATAATAATTAAAAGCATTAATTTTCTACCTTTAACTATTTTTTCAATCTTATGAGATAAGATTTCCGTAATACCCGTGTTAGCCATGGCAGAGGCCAAGGTTCCCAGCAAGATATAGCTCAGTGCTGTTTCCGCGTTGCCTCCCATCCCTTTAACTAAAATAGCCATACATTTTATAAGCGGCATACCGGAAAGCACTCCGGCCAAAAGGGCAGCTAACAAAAGAGCCACCAAAACATTAATTCTGCGGAGACATAAAGCCACCAGAATAACAACAGATACCAAAACCGGGTTAGTAAGAATAGCCATGATTGTCCTCCTTCTCTTTGTGCTACCAGAGTGTAGTCAAAAGTTTTTGAGTAGTTGATTATGGGAAGGGGTTACTATGGTTACCGGGAGCTTTAGGCCAAAGGTCCCACTACAGCTTGAACTGCCTCCAAGGGAAGGCCCTCTGCTATTAAGTTTTCACATTTTTTCATTTCCGGATGCATGAGAATATCTTCGTCTACCGCAGGTACTCCTGCCTTTCTCACGCACTGGTAAACTGCTCTGCCGGCAGGACTCACCTTTTCTATGCCTCTTAGATACAGAGCCTGACAAACACCAAAAAGTTCTATGGCCAGTACGGCCCTGGTATTAGCCACTATCATGCGGGCGGTCCTGGCAGCCGTAGTTCCCATTGATACATGGTCCTCCTGATTGGCAGAGGAGGGAATAGAATCTACAGAAGCAGGATGAGCATAAATTTTATTTTCTGAAACTAAGGAGGCAGCCGCGTACTGAGCAATCATAAAGCCGTTATTAAGGCCGCCCTTCTTACACAAAAAGGCTGGCAATCCATAGCTTAAAGCAGGATTGACCAGCCTTTCCAAACGCCGTTCAGAAACATCGGCCAATTCAGCTACAGCAATTCCTAAAGTATCCAGGGCTATAGCAATGGGTTCGCCGTGAAAATTACCACCGGAAATCACCTGGTCCTCCTCAGGAAAAACCAGGGGATTGTCTGTGGAAGCATTAATCTCTGTGGTAAGTATATTTTTTACATAAGCAAGTGCCTCTCGCACTCCTCCATGTATTTGAGGGGTACAACGCACCGAATAGGCATCCTGCACCTTGACCAGCTGAGCATTGGGGTTTTCCTCCCAGGTAAGTCCGGACCCCTCTGTTAGCTTTCTCAGGTTGGCTGCACTAGCAATCTGTCCCTGATGCCCTCGTGCCATTTGAATCTTGGCAGCAAAGGCACTGCGAATACCAAGCTGGGCTTCGCAAACCATGGCCGCCAAAACATCTGCCAGCCTGGCCAATTGTTCACCATCATAAAGAGCCAGAGCTCCAAAAGCACACATAGCCTGAGTGCCGTTAATAAGAGCTAAGCCCTCCTTTGATTCCAATCTGATGATAGTCAAGCCAGCCTTTTTCATAGCTTCTGTGCTACTCATCAGCTCTCCCCGGTAGTATGCCTCTCCTACTCCTATCATAGGCTGTACCATGTGAGCCAAGAGAGCCAGATCACCGGAGGCTCCCAAAGAACCTTTCTCCGGGATATAGGGCGTCACTCCGCTGTTGAGCATAGCAATCATCAGCTGTACCGTTGCCAGCTTGAGCCCGCTGTTGCCCTTTGCCACGGAATTTATCCGCAGAAGCAGCATGGCCCTGGCAACCTCTTGTGGCATGGGTTCCCCCATGCCACAGGAATGAGAAATTATAAGATTGTGTTGTAGAGTTTTGGCATCTTCAGGAAAAATAAATACTTTCTGAAAATCTCCAAACCCTGTTGTCAAACCATAAATAGCTTTGCCTTGTGCCAGCTTGTTTTCCACATATACTCTGGCCCTTGTTATTGCCGCCCGGGCTTCCGTACCTAGAGTGACCTTGGCGCCATGTCGTGCTACCTGCACTACGTCGTCAATTGTTAAGTCTTGTCCGGTAATAACAATCATCTTTACATCCTTTCTAGTCTGGGCTGAAAGGTATAAGTTCCCGGCAGCTTGAGCATACCCTATCAGCTGTCATAGACCTGCTAAAATCGTTTCATAAATTTTTTGTGATAATGCTACAGCTTCCTCTACCTGACGGGAGCCTTTTTCTTTTCTTTCCTTGACGAAGGCTTCGTCCTTGATGCCGCCAATGTTAATCATTACGTTGAGCCAGGCTCCTCTTACTGCAGCACCCAAATTTAAAGCTGCCACGCCAATATCACTGGAAGCACTTTGATTGCTCTTTCCCACTATAGTATTAATGGCCTGCAATGCTTCCAGGCTATAGCCCAACATCTCCATCGGAATCCTGGTACAAATCTTGAGAGCCTCCTGCATAGCTTCCCGACGAGCTGCTTTCTCCTCATCTGTAGTTTTGGGCATAGCAAACACCTTGGTCATTACCCCAAAGGTTTCCGTGTCCTCATCCATAGCTGTCAGGAATTTGTCCTTAAGAGCTTGTAATTTTTGCTGAGCTGCCTTGTTTATTTCCTCATACTCAGCATATTTAGCCTTACCAATAGTAAGAGCACAAACCATAGCTCCCAAGCCACACCCTTGTGCACCTGCCAGGGCTGCTGCGCTGCCACCACCCGGAGCCGGTGCCTCACTTGCCAAGATATTGATAAATTCTTTTGTTTGCATTTCTGTCAGTTTCATGGTCTTTTCTCCTATCGTTATTTTTTAGTAAAGCGTACAACTTTTTTTATCACATCTATTGTATTACACCAGCACCATAAAACCAACTAAAAATTTGTATTTTTCTGATAAATCTTATATCTTTGCCGAAAAAAGTATGGTAAAATGATTATTAAGTAAGAAATATTAGTCTTACTAAAATAAAAAAAAGAGGTGTTGTACATGGGGAAATTCGAAATTAAAAAGGCAAAAGGTGGAGTAATGTTTAACCTCAAGGCTGGCAATGGCGAAGTTATCGCAACATCCGAAATTTACAAAACATTGGCTTCCTGCAAAAAGGGTATCGCTAGTGTACAAAAGAATGCTGTAGCCGGTATCGAAGATTTAACCGAAAAAGCTAAAGCAATCAACAACCCTAAATTCCAAGTTTACAAGGATAAAAGAGGGCAATTCCGTTTCCGTCTAAAAGCAGCTAACGGTCAGATCATTGCTACCGGAGAGGCTTATAAAGAGAAGGAAGCTTGCCTGAACGGCATTGAAAGCATTAAAAAGAATGCTCCTACCGCTGAGATTGAAGAAGCAAAAGCATAACATATACATTTAATAATCTGCTTGCATTTAGTTGCAAGCAGATTTTTTTGTCTTAACTTTATCTACCGGCTAGAGGCACCACATCACTAAAACCTAAAAGCAGAGCAAGTGGAATAGTAACTATAATGCTGAGTACTACCCTTTCCCACCAGATTATAACAATTTCTTTGAGGCTGAGAGGTATATCTGTGCCAAGTACACAGGGAATACTGGCCGAGAAAAAGAGTATTTCAGAAATGCTCACTACGGCAATAACGAATTTTAACAAAGGTGTACCGGTTTTAGCTATAAGAATGGATGGCAAAAACATCTCCGGCAAAGAAACTGCTGCCGCCTTACCGGCCAACACCGCCTGCTCTACCCCCATAAGTTTAAATAAGGGCACAAAGATAAATCCAAACCAATCAAAAAGTGGTGTAAATTCGGCTAGCACCAAACCTAAAAGGCCAATAGACATGATAGAGGGAATTACGTTACAAGCCATATTAAGTCCGGCGAACAAATTGTCACAAATTAATTTAAACAGTGGTTCTGTTTTAGCCGCAGTGGAAATACCTGCTTGCCAGGCTCTTTGCAAAATATTTCCTGTATATTCTTCGTCTGCTACTTTCTCTTTGGTAAAATAGCTATCCGGAATAGCCGCTAGCGGCCACAACCGCGCCGTCAACGCCGTGACAATAAAGGTCACCAGCATGGCCACAAAGAAGAATGTTCCCCAGTAGTCCATTAGCTTTAACGTCTTGGCTACGATTAAAAGGAAGGTAGCAGACACAGTAGAAAAGCCTGTAGCTATAATGGCAGCTTCCCTGGCAGAGTACTTGCCTTGCCGATACACGCCGTTGGTAATCAAAAGAGCGATGGAGTAGCTGCCCACAAAAGAAGCCACTGCATCAATAGCAGATCTGCCCGGCGTTTTAAAAAGGGGTTTCATCACCGGTGTCATAAACACTCCCGTAAATTCCATTAGCCCAAAATTAGCCAAAAAAGCCAGAAAAACGGAGCCAATAGGTATAACAAGCCCTACAGGTGTAGATAGCTTGGTATATAGGAAAGGTCCAAAATCTGCTCTTGCCAACCAAGCCGGCGGATTTAGGTTGAATACCAAGATGGTACCAATAAGGGCGCCGCCTATTTTGGCTAAAGAAAAGAAGACGGTAAGGCTATCCTTCTTCCACGTTTTTCTCACAAAAGGAAGCACTGCCCCCATATACATAACAAGTAAAATATAGTATTTGGCAAAGCCTGCCAATCTAGTGGTAATAAAGGTAATGATGTGGTCTACGGGTATGGTAGATTTACCTCCCAGCTCTAAAGGAAAGAAAAACATGAAAATACCAAACAAGCTATATGCGATAAATTTCACTACTGCTGCATTATTTTTTTGCTCAGTCATTTTTTTCCACCACCTCACCATTTTTCACTATGACCTCTGCCAGGTTGCCTCCCAACCGGTAGAACAAATAGTCTAAGTCAGGTGCATCCCAAATAACAAGATCTCCTGCCTTGCCTTCTTCTATAGTACCTATATCCTCCGCCCTGCCCACTGCCGCCGCGCTGTTTAACGTAACTGCTGTTAAACATTCTGCCGGTGTCATAGCATATTTATAGCAGCCTATATGCATGGCCAGCTGCAAGGAATCACAGGGGCAAGAACCGGGATTGAAATCACTGCCGAAAGCTATTGGTACTCCTGCTGCCAGCATCTTTTCGGCCGGAGCATAGTCAGCGTTCAAATAAAAGGAAGTTGCCGGCAACAGGCAGGCAATGGTTCCACCGTCAGCCAAGGCTGCTATACCCTTGTCATCACTGTGGATCAAATGCTCACAGCTGATAGCACCCAACCGGGCTGCCAGCTCTGTACCTCCTAAAGGAACTATCTCGTCACTGTGGCACTTTACACCCAGGCCCCACTCTTTCCCCGCCTGTAAAACTCGTTGGCTCTCTTCTACGCTAAACACGCCTTCTTCACAAAAAACATCTATGAACTGTGCCAATTTAAGCTCCACTATTTTAGGCAGCATTTCCTGTACAACCAGGTCAATATAGGCTTCTCTTTTCTGCTTAAATTCTTGGGGAACAGCGTGAGCTCCCATAAATGTAGAAACAATGGCGATTTTTTCTTCTTGCTGCAATTCTTGCACTACTTCCAGCATTTTTATTTCCGTAGCTACATCCAGTCCATAGCCTGACTTGGCCTCTACCGTAGTCACGCCCTGTCTAAGCATGCTATGCAAATTTTTTTTGGCCTTGGCTTTTAGTTCGTCCTTTGTAGCAGCTCTGGTAGCCTGCACCGTAGACAGTATGCCGCCACCCTGTGCCAAAATATCCAGATAAGGGATCTGCTTTAGTTTCATGGCCAGCTCCTTCTCTCGCCAGCCCCCAAAGACTAAATGAGTATGGGGGTCAACCAAGCCTGGCGTTACCAGCTTGCCTTTGGCATCAACAAGCTGCTCTGCTTGAGGCATGGTCTCCGCCTGCTGACCTATTTGGGCAATCCTGCCCTTTTCCATCAGCAGCCAGACCTTTTCTCTGGTTCTTACCTGTCCCTGAGCCTGTCCTTTTTGCGCTGTTGTTCCCTCCGGTGTAACCAGGCACCCAATATTTTTAATAAGCGTTCTCATGACACCCTCCTGAAAGTACAGCTTATTCTTCTACTTTTTTTAAGGCAGCCTTCACTAGCTCATCCTCTGCTACATAGGGTAAAGTAATGTGGTCCGTTGCTTTAAACTGCCGGTTATAAGCCAGGGCAGTTTCTATGGCATTTTCATTTCTGGCCCAGCTTCTTCTGGAAACACCAATCATCACATCCCAGGGAATAGCAGCTTTGATAATTGCATCCACACGTTCTGAACCATCCAGTACCAGGCCAAAGCCACCATTAACAGCCTTTCCTATGCCTGTACCACCGCCGTTGTGCAATGCCACCAGACTCATACCTCTGGCGCAATTGCCACCAAAGCACTGAGTTGCCATGTCTGCCATAATGTTGGAGCCATCCTTAATGTTGGAGGTTTCTCTAAAAGGAGAATCCGTACCACCTGTATCATGATGATCCCTTCCCAGCATCACCGGCCCTATCTCACTGTTCCGTACCATGTCGTTAAACTTTAAAGCAATTTGCAAACGTCCCAGGGCATCCTGATACAAAATACGACATTGTGTACCAACTACCAGCTTATTTTTCTCAGCATCTCGTACCCATATCCAGTTGTCTCTATCCTGATAGCGCCGCTCGGGATTTATCATGGCCATCGCAGCTTTGTCCGTTTTGGCCAGGTCCTCTGGCTTGCCAGATAAACAGCACCATCTAAAAGGACCATAGCCATAATCAAAAAGACAGGGTCCCAGAATATCTTCTACGTAAGAAGGGAAGATAAAACCGTCTAAATCATTCTCCCCATTCTTACAAACACTTGATACTCCGCTATCATAAACAGCCTTCAAAAAGCTATTGCCATAATCGAAAAAGTAAGTACCTCTCTCCTGCAATTGACAAATACAGTCATAATGGGCATGCAGGGATTTATCAACCAAGCTCCGGAATCGTTCCGGATTTTCCGCCAGCATCGCCGTTCTCTCCTCAAAGCTGAGACCCTGCGGACAATAGCCGCCGTCGTAAGGCACGTGGCAGGAAGTCTGGTCCGACAGCAAATCTACCTGAATAAAATGTTTAATAAGATAAGCCAACAGATCAACAATATTGCCATGGTAAGCAATAGCAAAAGGTTCCTTGGCTGCCAGCTTCTTCTGAGCCAGCTGCACCGCCTCAGCGCAGCTTTCCACTACCCCGCTGACCCAGCCTTGGTCAAATCTGGTTTTAATTCTGGAAGCATCAACCTCTGCTATGATAGATACTGCTCCGGCAATGACCGCTGCCTTGCCCTGCGCACCGCTCATACCTCCCAACCCTGAAGATACAAATAACTTGCCTGTTAAATCCTTATTTTGCGGGATACCCAGCTTCAATCTGCCCGCATTAAGCAAGGTATTAAAGGTACCATGAACAATGCCCTGAGGACCAATGTACATCCAACCGCCGGCAGTCATTTGTCCATAATTGGCCACGCCAAGAGCCGCTGCCCTGTTAAAATTGTCATTGCTATCAAACATGCCTACCATTAGGGCATTGGTGGTAATGACCCGAGGAGACATTTTGTGAGAATGAAACAAGCCCAAGGGATGACCACTCATCATCACCAAGGTTTGTTCATCCGTCATAACCTCCAGATATTTTTTTATCAGACGATATTGCAGCCAGTTTTGGCACACCTGCCCTGTTTCTCCGTAGGTCACCAATTCGTAGGGATAGAGTGCTACCTCAAAATCAAGATTGTTGTCAATCATGACCTGTAGCGCCTTACCCTCTATGCAATTGCCCTTATACTCAGAAATCGGCTTGCCTATCAGCCTGCCCTCCGGCCGGAAACGATAGCCATAAATACGCCCTCTCTCCTTAAGCTCCCTGGCAAACTCGACAGCCATTTGCTGATGATGAGCGGGGTGAATATAACGCAAGGCATTTTTTACAGCCAGCTCCTTATCTGCTTCACTTAGGTGTGCTTCCCTTTTGGGTGCTCTCCTGATTTTCTCCTGGAATTTAGGATAAGTTGGCAGGTCATAATCCAGCTTTACGGTCATTGCTTCGTCTACGTTGAATTTCTTCATTACCTGTACCTCCTTCATTTTTACGCTTTTACGACTTTTAGTTCATTTACATTTTAGTATGCAGATTGTTATAATACTAATATCAAATTTAACTGCATATTATATAAAAAAGGTATGGCAAAAATAGTGAGGAGGTTTATTATGCTTTTTAAACAATTGCTTTATTTCACCACTGTTGCCGAGACCTTAAACATATCAGCAGCAGCTAAAAAACTTTTTATTTCTCAGCCTCCTATCAGCAGGCAAATAATCCTGTTGGAAAAAGAATTGGGTGTAAAATTATTTATCCGTAAAAACAAAGGTCTGGAGCTTACCGCCCCCGGAATAATTCTTTACCGTCAGTCCAAAGATCTTTTTACCAATCTGGATTCCATTCTGGCCAATGTCAAGGATGAAGCCACCAGTTTTCGAGGAACTATTAAAATTGGCACCACTTATTCCGGTACCCCCTTTTTAATAAAAAAGCTAAAAGCCTTTAAGGCAAAATATCCTGAGGTTAATATTAATCTTCGCACTGACACGCCCAATGTTTTGCTGGACGAATTGGAGCAGGGTAATCTGAGTATTATTTTCTTGCGCAATTTTATTCACACCACTTCTACCTTGACAGAAGTAACTGTAGCTGATGACCCCATCCAGTTGATAATCTCTAAGAATCTGGATCCCTATCCCAGTCGTCCTACCCTGCGCTGTCAGGATCTGAAAAATATTCCTCTTTGTACCTTGCGCCCTGACGATGCCTGGAACTACAGCGATTTTTATTTGGATGAATGTCGCAAAAAGAAAGTAGAGCTGCATATTATTTATGAATGCGATGACACCCCTAGCATTATGCAGCTGATAGCAAACGGCATGGCCGCTTCCTTTCTGCCTCAGGCTTTGGTGGATACCATGCCTGGGCAGAGCAAGCTCTATGCCAAGGCGATTAGCGGTATTAACCTTTCCAGTCCCCTGACCATGGTCTATGACAACTCAGCCTATCTGCCCAGCTGCGTCCGTCTCTTCATTCGCATGATTAGAGGCAGCGCAGAGCTTCCCGCCCTGAGCAACAAACACTTTGAATAAAATAAGCAAAAAAAATCTGCTTGCCTTAAGGCAAGCAGATTTTTATATTTTACATTTACTTTAGAACAAACCACTAATCTTACCGTTCTCATCAACATCAATCTTTTCAGCAGCAGGAACCTTGGGAAGTCCGGGCATGGTCATAATATCACCTGTCAGGGCCACAATAAAACCAGCTCCGGCGCTTACCTTTAGATTGCGTACGGTTACAGTAAAGCCCTTAGGTGCACCTAGTAGTGCAGGATTGTCGGAGAAGCTATACTGTGTTTTAGCCATACAGATAGGCAGCTTGCCAAAACCAAGCTCTGTCAATTGTTCCATTTGCTTACGTGCCTTGGGCAACAGCTTTACACCATCAGCATGATAAATCTTTTTACAAATATCGCTTAATTTCTCTTCGATAGTCTTATCCAATTCATAAGAATAGGTAAAGTCATTAGGCAATTCGCAAAGACGAACTACTTCTTTGGCAAGAGCAATGCCACCCTCGCCGCCCTTAGCCCATACCTCGCTAAGCGCAACATTAACACCGAGCTCCTTGCATTTAGCTTCTACTAAGTCAAGCTCTGCCTTAGTATCAGTGGGGAACGCATTAATAGCAACAACACAAGGCAGCTTATAGACCTTGGTAATATTCTCTACATGTTGCAGCAGGTTGGGCAGGCCCTTTTCCAAGGCTGCCAAATTCTCTTTGTTTAAATCAGCCTTAGCTACACCGCCGTGATGCTTCAAAGCACGAACTGTTGCCACCACAACTACAGCAGCAGGTTTCAGGCCGGCCATACGGCATTTAATATCCAGGAATTTCTCTGCACCTAAGTCAGCACCGAATCCTGCTTCCGTAATGGCATAATCGCCCATCTTTAAAGCAAGTCTGGTGGCCATTATGGAATTGCAACCATGTGCAATATTGGCAAAGGGTCCACCATGGATAAAGGCCGGTGTGTGCTCCAGGGTTTGTACCAAATTCGGTTTAATAGCATCCTTCAGAAGTGCAGTCATAGCACCGGCTGCCTTCAATTCACCGGCTGTTACCGGTTTGTCATCATAGGTATAGCCTACGATGATACGGCTCAGTCTTTCCTTTAAGTCCTTCAAATTAGTAGCCAGGCAAAATACTGCCATAATCTCAGAAGCAACTGTAATATCAAAGCCATCTTCTCTGGGCGTGCCATTAGGCTTGCCACCCAAGCCATCAACAATGTTACGAAGTTGACGATCGTTCATGTCCACGGCGCGCTTCCAGGTAATTTTTCTGGTATCAATATGCAAGCTGTTGCCTTGATGAATGTGGTTATCCAGCATAGCTGCCAGCAAATTGTTTGCCGCACCGATAGCATGGAAGTCACCGGTAAAATGCAGGTTAATGTCTTCCATAGGAATTACCTGCGCATAGCCGCCGCCTGCTGCGCCGCCCTTTACACCAAAGACAGGCCCCAGGGAAGGCTCGCGTAGTGCCACCACCGCATTCTTGCCAATCTTTCTCATGCCATCTGCCAAGCCTACCGTAGTAGTCGTTTTACCTTCGCCGGCCGGAGTAGGAGTAATAGCAGTAACCAAGACCAGTTTGCCATCCGGCTTATTTATATCTTTTAAGAGTTTCAGGTCCAGTTTAGCCTTGTACTTACCATATTGTTCAACATAGTCTTCACTGATACCACAAGCCTGAGCAATTTTTGTAATAAGTTCCGGGGTAGCCTCCTGAGCAATTTGAATATCTGATTTAATTTCCATGATGCATCCTCTTTTCTTATTTAATTTCTCTTCCACATTATGAGAAGAATATATACCACTAAGTAGCCACTGTCAATTGTGGACTAGCATTTTAAAGCTTACATTATTTTTCTAACCGTTTTTTCCAAGCTGTCAGTTCTTCACCAAACTGCTGCCATAATTCTTCCAGCTGTGTCAGGGAGCTTTCCACCCTGGCACTTTCCCAGCCGATAAAAAGGAGAACTTCCTCCCTTTGCAATTTGCCGCCGGTGGTCTTTAGCTTTTTTACCAGTTGTCCATTGACATAATCATCGTGCATAATTCCTAAAATATCCTGCAACTTTTTTAGTATATGGAGAATCTTTTCGTTACCATGACCAAACTCTGCCAGGCTTAGCAAAACGTAACGCATTTTCTTGATTCTGATACGCACCGCATGTGCCTTTTTCATATCCTCCAGCATTTGGTTGCTGGTGGTACTGGCAATAATATTCTTACTCCATTTTCTTAATCTCTTAATAACGATCTTATCAAAATCTGCATTTAAATGCTTTGGTACCACAGGTTGACTTTGCAGCCAGAGCACCAGACTAGTTAGCTCCAAGGTCTTCTGGGACAGTTTAACGCTTTTTCTCAGCTTCTGAAGCTTCAGGGTTTTGTGTTTGGCAAAATATTTATACAGCTTGTCAGATGGTACTTGTCCTTCTTCTGCATTTTGCTGCAATTTTTCCAAGCTGAGGATCATCACGTCCAGTTCCCGCAAGGCCCCCAAATCCAGACCCGAGGCTCTCAGCTTCTGCTGCCAAAGCTTGCATTCACTGGCCTTTAAAGTCGGTCTGAACAAAGAAAGCAAGGCTCTGAGCCATCTCAGCCGTACCCTTAACTGTCGTAACAGCCTTTTATCCAGGGGATTGTCCAAATACCGGCTCCAAGCACCATTCACCGCATAAATAAGCCAGCTTACGTGAGCCCAGATAGGTCCCCACAATGTACCATCTCTGTAAACTGCCGCCTTATCCGGATAATAGCAGCCCTGCAATTGCTGTATTCTTGTTTCCAAATCCGGCTCTATTAAAACCAGTGGCAACGCTATCACCAATTGCCCTACCAGTTTCTTAACCTCGTCTGCATCTTTATTCTCGTAATATATATAGAGATCCCTTTGGTTATAAACGCCCTCACCTACCAAGAAAACACCAGTTTCCAGACACAGCTTAATATTAGGCTTTTTCTTGTAGGTCAGTTCCTGCTTCGTGCATTGGCGCAGCGTTTTAACTCTGGCCTTGCCTAGGGATATCTTGGCTTTGTCTCTAAGTGTGATGCTAGGTGCAATTTTAAAACCCTTATGGCTATTTATTTTTTTGATTATTTCCTCGGTGGCAAGTTCGGCCACAGATTGAAAGCACAAAACATTCATAAGTTTACCTTTTTTTAGAAAGTTTATACATTTTAGGGACAATTTGCCCTACTTTCATATTTGTTAATTATAACATATTTAGCGTTATTTTTCCCTGTTTCCTTGCACCTTTGGCCTTCTAATGCTAAAATCTACCTATGAAATATAGGAGGACAACCTTATGGAACTTGAAAAAATTGTATTACCATGGCTGCCGCCCTTGGGTGTGTTTTTTTCCTTTATTGTTTTTTGCGGCTTATTTCATTGGCTTTTTCTGACACTAGTGCGCTTCTTAGCACAACGGTTGCCGGTTAATGCAGATATAAATCTTTCCCTGGCTTTCGACCGACCGGCCAAAATTATCATTCTGCTCTGCGGTTCCTTTCTGGCCCTTTCCATATCACCGGTTGGTTCTATTATGCAACAGCCAATTATTGCTCATACCTTTCATTCCCTGATTATTATCTGCATTTATTGGATTGCTTACAATCTTTGTACCAGCACTAATCTATTGATTTCCTTACTGACCGATAAATATTCCTGGCAAATTGATGAGACCCTTAGCTCCAGTTTTGCTACCGCTCTCCACGCTTTAATCATATGCTTCTGTCTTGCTTCGGTAATCAGTGTCTGGGGCTTCGACATTAGCGGCTTTATAGCCGGCTTATCTATCGGCGGTTTAGCTTTTTCCTTAGCTGCCAAGGATTCTCTTTCCAATATTTTTGCAGGCATTGTTATTTTAATAGACCGACCCTTTACCGTAGGCGATTGGATTGTGTGCAACAACATTGAAGGCACCGTAGAATCCATCTCTTTCCGTAGCACTAATATCAGAACCTTCCCCCAAGCCTTAGTCTATATTCCCAATAGCTTGATCAGCACCTCCCCCATTATTAACTACAGCAAAATGGGGAAATACCGCTTGCCCATTACCTTAGGTGTCACCTATGACACTACCAAAGAACAAATGGAACAGCTGGTGGCAAAAATCAAAAGCTATCTTCTTGCTAATCCTGACATCCACAAAGATAATATATCCGTTACTTTCGACAACATGAACAGCAGCAGCCTGGACATAAGGATAGTCTGCTATTGTCTGTCCACGGACTCCAATAAATTCTTTCAGGTTAAGGAGCAGGTCAACCTGGCACTCATGGGTATTCTGGAAGAAGTTGGCGCTTCTGCCGCCTTCCCCAGTACCAGCGTTTACATTGAAAAAACGCCTGCCAACATTTCAGTTGCAGCTGAACCGGCTGAAAAGACAAATACTACCCAAGCCTAAACAAACAACAAAGCGACTCATTTGCCTATGGCAAATGAGTCGCTTTTATTTTGTTGAATTTACCAAATGGGGACGGTACCAACTGGTAAATTTTCAATTTACCGGTTGGTACCGTCCCCATTTGGTAAACCAACTATTTCCGGCGCCTTATCGGCAAAGTATCACTTGCCTGACAGAAAGCTTCTCACTTAACGTTTTTATTACACCATACTCTTTGTCCACGTGCTTAACAATTTTAGGAATTGTATCAATGAAAGGATCTTCCACGTCTACAATGTGATCAGAATATTTAACATAGTATTCAAACCTTTGGGCATAAAGATCCATTATTTTATGCCTCCCTGCCGCCAACAAGGGTCTGGTAGATATATCTACGTCCTTGATAATATCTTCCGGCGCTCTATTAAGGAACAGAATGGTACCGGTAGCACCAAGTAAATCAATATTTTCTTTTCTCTTAATAACACCACCGCCGCAGGCAATTACTACGCCTTCCTTTTGGGCAAGGGCTCTGGCCACTTCTGTTTCCTGCTGACGGAAGTAGTCTTCGCTTACCGCAAATAACTCCTTAATGGTTTTGCCGGTAGTTTCCACTATCACATCATCCATGTCATAAAACGGCACATTCAACCTCTCTGCTAATTGCTTGCCAATTGTAGTTTTGCCGGCACTGGGCATACCAATAAGAACTATGTTTTTCATAGAATTGCCTCCTTTCTAAGTTCTGTTTCTATTTTATCTATCAAACTATCAGGCAGCTTTCTTTCTAACCAGATTTCTTCTGCTGCTACAGCCTGAGCTATCAACATATAAATACCATTGCAGGTTTTACAGCCTGCTTATCTGGCCTGGGCCAGGAACTGCGTTTCCAAAGGATTATAAATAACATCCACGGCTGCTTCATAGCCGGCCATTTCATCTGCCGATACAGCAGCGACACCAACCTTGGGGAACATTCCTACCGGTGTTGCATTGATCATAACATTGCCCCGGGGATTCTCTTTAAATGTGGCATAATCAACAAAGCTTAAATTATTAGACCGCTCTACAAAGTTGTGTAGCTTTGCTTTAGCTCGCTCCACATTTCTGGCAACTACCAAAATTTCTTGAGCGTTTCTGTCCAGAACAGCCTGTAGCACCGCCTTAGCTGCGCCACCATTTCCCAATATCACGACTTTTTTGCCGGGCAGCCTGATAGCATTATGATCCAGCGTTCTGCCCAAGCCCAGGTAATCAGTATTAAAGCCATACCCCGCATTATTCTTAAAGTAAATAGTGTTAACAGCCCCAATAGCAGCTGCTTCCTTGTTTATCCCTTTGAGCCCCTCCATCACTGTCATCTTGTAAGGAATAGTTACATTAAGTCCGGTGTACTCTTTGCCTGCTGTAGCCAGAAAATCTGCCACTTGGTCAGGTTCCAGCTCGATAAGCTCATAAGAATTATTTAGACCTAGCTCCTTAAAAATTATTTGGTGTACCTGCGGTGAAATACTATGTCCTAACTTTTCTCCTATTAAAGCATCCTTCATTGCTACCATACTACCATTCTCCTTTTTTATTTTAGCTCTGTGCAGCTACGTAGTTCCCCAGCACTCTACAGGAACCATCTACTTCAATCTGATTTAAAGCTTTTTGCACATTAGCATCTGCTAAATTTCCTGAAATATCAATGTGAAAAAAATATTCCCAAGATCTTCCCTCTATAGGCCTTGATTCAATGTTCAGCATATTAATATTGTTGCTGGCAAAACGTTTCAAAGCATTGTACAAGGAACCAGGCTCATGTTTTACAGTAAGCACCAGCGTTATTTTATTGGACTTGGGACTAGGCTCAGGATCAGCGGCAACTACAAAAAATCTTGTATAATTATTGTTATTGTCATTTATCCCCCGTACCAATACCTCCAGGCCATAAAGCTCTGCTGCTTGTGCTCCTGCTACTGCTGCCATATATTTTGTTTTCTTCTGGCTGACCAGCTCCGCAGATTTAGCTGTATTAAAATAATTCAAAAGCTCCATTTTGGGATGTTGTTTAAAATAAGCACGACATTGGGCAAAACCCTGGGGGTGGGAATATACTTCCTTGATGTCCCCTATTTTCGTGCCCGGCCAAGCCAGGAGACAATGCTCCACCTTAACCAATTGTTCGCCTACAATAAAGCAACCATATCTTCTGATTAAGTCATAGGCTTCTGTAATACCACCGGTAGAGGAATTTTCTATAGGAATTACTCCATACTTAACTTCCTTATTCACTACGGCTTTAACAACATCTTCAAACATCGGATAATTTTGCGCTTTAATATCTTTACCTTGGAAGTATTTTAATACGGCCACATGCCCGTAGGCACCTTCCACACCTTGGAACCCTACCTGCAGCTTGGTTCCCTGACTGGCTTTAGATTTACTTTGTGACTCCATTTGCTTTTGTGGCTCCACTTTCTTCTGTGACTCTGCTTTCTTTTGCGATGCTGCCTTCTTCATGGGTTTAACTCCCCTTTGCCATATAATATAAATCTAAAATCGTCCAGGCTGTCACTGCTTCTATTACCGGTATGGCTCTTGGTACTATGCAGGGATCATGTCTTCCTTGAATTTCCAAGACTGTATTTTTTTTCTCAACTACATTAATCGTTTTTTGTGGTAAGCCGATGGACGAGGTAGGTTTAATTCCCACTTTAAATACTATTGGCATGCCCGTGGTAAGACCACCTAAAATGCCGCCGTTGTTATTGGTAGTGGCTTTAACTTTACCTTTATCCATCTTAAAGCCATCGTTAGCACTGCTACCTTGCATGGTACTTAAAGCGAAACCCTTGCCAAATTCCACAGCCTTAACAGCCGGGACGGAAAAAAGCACATGCGCCAAACGGCTTTCTACAGAGTCAAAATAAGGTTCTCCCAAGCCGACCGGTATTCCGCAGGTCATGCATTCGATGGTACCACCTACAGAATCCTTCGCCTCTCTGGCTTGTTGGATTACTGTTGCCATCTCCTCACCTGCCGCATCACTCAGCGTTGGCAAGGTCATCGTACTTAGTTTTTGCAACAGCTTAGGTTTTTCTCCCAAAGGATTAAACGGTGTATCTTGCACAGCACCTATAGAAGCGATATGTGCGCCTACAGAAATCTTTTCTTTCGCTAAAAGCTGTTTAGCAACAGCTCCCATAAATACCAAGGGTGCCGTCAATCTTCCGGAGAAGGCTCCTCCGCCTCTATAATCATTGAAGCCCCCGTACTTTACATAGCCTGGATAGTCACCATGACCGGGACGCATCACTTGCTTTAAAATACTGTAGTCAGAAGAGTGTGCATCTGTATTGGGAATAAGTACGCATAGCGGCATGCCTGTGGTCCTTTCTTCAAACAAGCCACTTTCTATCCTGTACTCCTCCTTCTCCCGACGAGCGGTGCTGAAACTATTTTTGCCGGGAGCACGTCTGTCCAATTCTTTTTTTATGGCAGCCTGGTCCAGCTTCAGTCCGGCAGGCAAACCATCTATTACCAGGCCTATTGCCGGTCCGTGGGATTCGCCAAATATCGTCATTTTAATTTTTTCACCAAAAGTACTACTCATAACGTCCTCCCACTTTTGCAAAATCCTGCCAAAAATCAGGATAAGATTTAGCTACACATTCTGTTCCATCTATCGTTAAGGTATCTTTACATTTAATACTTGCCACTGCCAAGCTCATGGCAATGCGGTGGTCATTCCAGCTGGTAACCTTACCACCGGTAAAAGCTTCCACACCATCAATGCTAAGGCCTTCATATTGCTCTTTAATGTGAGCCCCAATTTTATTTAGCTCCGTGGTAATGGCAGTAAGTCTGTCACATTCCTTCAAGCGAAGTCGTCCTGCCTTAATAATTTCCGTATGTCCCTGACTGACGGCTGCCAGCACTGTAAGCACCGGAACCAGATCAGGACAATCAGTAGCATCTATCGTCACCCCATGTGTCCGTGCCTTGGCTGCTGTTATCTCACCCTGCTTAAAAGTAAGCTTACCGCCCATACTGTCTAAAATAGCTAAAATAGCTTTATCACCTTGTAAAGAATTTTGTTCCATGCCCTTCAGGTTAAGAGCCCCTCCCAGTGTACCTGCTACCAACCAGAAAGCTGCTTGGGAATAATCCCCCTCCACTGCAGAGAGCTGTGGTTTGTAGCTTTGGCCGCCCGGAATGTTATATACTCTGTCGCCTTGCCTATTTATGCAGATGCCATATTTTTTCAAAGCTGCCAGTGTCATAGTCACATAGCTTTTTGATTCAAAGGTATCTGTAATTTTTATGATAGAATCGCCCTTCAGCAAAGGAAGAGCAAAAAGCAAACCGCTGATAAACTGACTGCTGACATTGCCCGGTACAATGAAGGTCCCGGCTTGTAATGGTCCGGTAACAGTTAAAGGTAAATTTTCCTTCTTGCCCTTTGCAAAAGCTAAGCCTTGCTCGCGAAAAATTTGAAAGTAGGGCTCCAAAGGTCTTGTAGGTAACTTACCACCTCCGCTAAAAGTAACCGGTGCCTGGCAAATGGCACCAAGCGGAATAAGGAACCGCAACGTGGAACCTGATTCGCCACAATCAATGGTAGATTTTAGGACCTTTGGTCTGGCTCCCTTTAATAGAAAGGTTGCTCTGGTTTTACCGTTTTCCACTTGCTTTACCTGAGCTCCTAAGGCTTCCATACCTCGAATGGTAGCCTGAATATCCTTGGACAAGCTTACGTTACTTACGGTGCTTTGTCCCTGGGCCAGAGCAGCACAAATCAACTCGCGGTGCCCCATGCTTTTAGAAGAAGGAATTTCTACGTTCCCTGTTAAATTAGTTGGTGTTATACATAAGGTGGTCATAGCAGCCTCATTTATAAAATTTTAGATAACCAAAGCAGGCTTTTTTGCTTAGGTCCTGCCAGCCTATTTTGTAATAGATTTTATTTTATGTATCTTGGCAAATCGTTGAAGTCTATCTGCATAAGCTGCCCCGTACCTATGGTCTTTAGTACCGCTATAGTCAACAGATTGCCTCGCTTTTTCTTATCTCTGGTCACTACTTCCATGATTTTCCTCAGCTCCAGATTCACCTTGGTAGGAAGGCCATAATGCTTAAGCAGCTGTCCAAGTCTTTGCAGGGTACCTGCTTCTGTTATTTGCAATTTCTCAGTATTCCTGGTAATACGCATCATGCCAATAGCTACTGCTTTGCCGTGGTTACATTTACCATAGCCAAAATTCTGTTCTATGGCATGACCAACAGTGTGGCCAAAATTCAGCATCATCCGTTGTCCTATATCATGCTCATCTGCTGCCACCACCTTCGCCTTAAAGCGACAACAGCTTTCTATTACCTGCTCAATATTCTCCAGCAGTTCTTGATTATCGGCGTAGCTTTCTAAAGCTGTAAATAATTTACTATCACCAATAGCTGCCGTTTTAATGACCTCTGCCATACCTTCATGTAAGAATTTCTTAGGTAAGGTTACCAGGTAATCAGGATCAATGAACACGCCCTTAGGTTGGTAAAAACTGCCTGCCAAGTTTTTCCCTGCAGGCAAATTCACTGCTACCTTGCCTCCCACACTGCTGTCTATCTGTGCTAAAAGAGTGGTTGGTACCTGTACAAAATCAATACCTCGCAAAAAAGTAGCTGCCGCAAAACCGCCTAAATCGCCAACCACACCACCACCTAAGGTGATGATTAAATCCTGCCTGGTTAAACCTTTTTTAGCCAGCTTGTCGTAAACCCTTGCCAAGGTAGAAATGTTTTTATTGGCCTCCCCTTCCTCTATAGCAATGGTAACAACCTGAAAACCGGCTCTGAGCAATTGATCCTCCAGCTCTGCACCATGTAATCCGGCCACCCTGGTATCTGTGATGATAGCAAGCTTGGTTGCCTTGGTCATTTGCTTTAGCTTTTGGGCCAAGGTAAGCCTGAGGCCTTTTTCTATTATAATGTCGTACGCCTTTGCACCTAACTCAACGGAAATTTTTGGCATTAAATAAATCCTCTCTCTTATGCTTGGCATCTTCCATCATCTGTACAATGAGTTTTTCATCACCATTCTCCAGTGCTTTGTCCCATTTAGTCAATTGGGCTTGGAGCTTGGCTATCTCTGCTCTCACGTTAGCCTTGTTTAACAAAAACAAATCCTTCCACAAAGCAGCATTTATATCGGCCACCCTGGTGGCATCCCGGAAACTGCCGGCTATAAAATATTTGGTATTGTCATGCATGGAATCGCTGTTTACCAAGGAAACTGCCATGATATGTGGTAAATTGCTGGTATACGCTATTATGGCATCATGTTCTTTGGTAGTAAGCTCCACTACCCGTTTACAGCCAAAAGCCATGGCCAGCTCTTTTAGGAATGCTACATTCTCCGGTTTATTACCCTCTCTTTTAATAACTATGTAGTTGGCATTATTAAAAATTTCTGCAGCACTTTGTCCATAGCCTTTACCTTCTCTACCTGCCATAGGATGACCTGAAACAAAATCCATCCCCGGCTTAAGAATGGCATCTACCTGCTGAGGGAAATCAGCCTTAATCCCCATTACATCTGTTAAAAGCACATCGGCTTTAAAATTTTGCACTTGTTGCTCAACAAACTCTAAAAATGCTTTAGGGTAAAGAGCATTGATAATAACATCTGCCTCTTTGAGCAGCTTGCCATCTGCCTCACAGATATCTGTGATATACCCTTCATCCTTGGCCATCAAGGCAACTACAGGATTGCGGTTCATGCCAATAATACGCTTTACCTTCAAGTTCTTTAAAGCCTTGGCATAGGAACCGCCAATAAGTCCCAAACCAACAATAGCAAAAGTTGTTTCTTCTAATTTTTTCATTAAAGTTCGCGCCCCACTATGTTAGCAATATTTTTTAAATCTGACATCAAGTGTTCAAACTTTTGTGGCTTCAGGCTTTGTGCTCCATCGCACCAGGCATTTTCAGGATCATTGTGTACCTCAATCATAAGACCATCAGCCCCTACTGCAACTGCGGCCTTAGCCAAAGGTTCCACCATCCACCACATGCCACTGGCGTGACTGGGATCTACAATAACCGGCAAATGGCTTTTCTTCTTTACTGCCAAAACAGAGCTCAGGTCTAATGTATTGCGTGTATAGGTTTCAAAGGTACGAATACCTCTCTCACACAGGATCACATTTTCATTACCCTCTGACATGATGTACTCTGCTGCCATGAGCCATTCCTCAATGGTGGCTGACATGCCCCTCTTCAACAAGATAGGCACCCGTGTTTTCCCTAATTCTTTTAAAAGGGAAAAGTTTTGCATATTCCTTGCACCCACTTGGATCAGGTCTACCTTGTCCACAAACTCGTCAATCTTATCTGCCGACATGATTTCTGTCACTATTGGCAACCCATTATTTTTGCCGGCATTTTCCAGCATGTTCAAGCCCTTTTCTGCCAGCCCTTGGAAGGAGTACGGTGATGTTCTGGGCTTAAAGGCTCCCCCTCTTAAAATTCCTGCACCACTGGCTTTCACGGAAGAAGCTACTTCATTCATTTGATCATCTGTTTCGATGGAGCAAGGCCCTGCCATAACTACCAACTTCTTGCCTCCTACCTTCACTCCACCAACATCTACTACTGTATCTTCCGGATGAAACATCCTATTGGCCCTTTTATAAGGCTCCTGCACCCGCAAAACTTTTTCCACGGCATCACTTACTGTGATTTGTCTGGGATCAATGGTACTGGTATCTCCAATTACACCAAAAACAGTAAGATTCTCACCTGTACTTTCATTAATTTGAAAATTTTGCTTCTCCAACATCTTTTTAATCCTGTCTTTCTCTTCTTGGGCTGCCCCTTTCCTGAATACAATAACCATACTACCATCCTCCATTTTCAGGCAATAAAAAAGCAGACTCGCAAGGAGTCTGCATCAATAATTGAACTTAATAGGAATAAGCTTATTCCTACTGATTGATACTTCTCATCACGGATTTGGAATCATGCAATTCGGCATGCTAAAGTAACCAAAGCTAAAATAATAGTTTTGGCTAAAGTAGAAACCATATGCATTTGCCCAATTCACCTGACGAGCATCCATGTTTTACCGCCTTAAATATTTATTAATGACTAAATTTTATATAGTCTGCCAAGCAAAGTCAAGGAAAAGTTTTTTCTTTTTACCGACAATTGTTTTAATGTTAACAATGTTACATATTATTTACTAAAGCCCTGTACTATCATATGTATGCCACAAAATAAGATTAGCAAAACAGCGATACGATTAAACATCTTCTGGTTCACATGCTTAAAAATGATATTGCCCACATATACTCCCAGCACAGAAGCCGGAAGTGCCCACATTGGCAAACCGATTAAATTCTGCCAGACAATATTGCCCATAAAGAAAGATATCGCAATACTGCACAGACAGGAAATCATAAAGTAAAGAGTCAGGTTGCCCCGCATAGTAACCTTTTCTATTTTGGCATTAAGCATATACAACACCACAACCGGACCACCAATGCTAGTGGATGCATTGAAAAACCCGCCAAACAGGCCGAAAAAGAATTGTTCCAGCCTGGGATAATTCGTATGCCATCTAAAATTACAGGAAAGAAAAATTACGGCCAAAATCAAGCTGGTACCTAATAATATTTCCAGTCCCTTAGCATCCACATAGTGTAAAAAAAGACTGCCGGGCACGGCTCCCAGCACGGCACCCAAAGCAATGTACTTGATCATGTCAAAGTGCATGTCTTTACGGACGCTGTAGAGCATATAGATACGCATATACACACTGCTTACCAAAAGAAAAACTACAGTTTCCTTTACGCCCAAAAATGGTACTAAAACAGGGGCAGCAACAATAGCATAGCCAAAGCCTGCTACAGCCTGAAAAGCCGTAGAAGCGAAAACTACCAAGGAAACAATCCCTATCAGGCCTATGTCCATTCTGTGTGCCCCCTAAATTTATCTAGCCAAAAGGATTTCCTGATTAGCCAAAGCCTGACCATTAGTATCCGCAAATCTTAGCCTTAAATTGCCGTATCTAGGCAGCTTTTTCAAAGGAATAGCCACCGTTTTCTCCGGGAACATGGTATTCATGGTATTTTTTTGAATTGCGTTGGGATTTTTCATAGCTACCACAACATTCAATAAGCGACCATATAGCTTAACACTGCTAATGGCAAGATCTGTTTCTGCTGCACTCGGCCCTGTAGTAACATAAACAACCAAAGAATTGGCATTAGCCGCTACCGCATATTTAGTTCTGGCAACCTGAATCATGTCGGTTGTCTTGCTGATAGTAGCATTATTATCTATAGAAACTGTTTGCGGCAAATTCTTACCATAAACAAAAGCTGCACAGCCAAAACCTTGAGGAACAGCCGTACCTTGTGGCAATGCCCACTGCGCCTTGTCCAGCTTGCCATCATAAAGCACCTTTGCTCCGGCATTTACCCTGTCAGCTACAAAAAGCTCACCGTCTGCCAGCAAGCCTACTTCATTCTGCGCTGCCTCGCCAGTCATAGCCACACATAACATCATAACACTCAGCACTGTTCCAAATAATCTGCATACATTTTTAAATTTCATAATTATCCCTCCTACTGATAGCTTCATTATACACTAATTTTTTTTAGTGTCCAATATGGTTGCAACTCTTTTTTTTATCAAGTATAATAACTAGGTATGACAATAACATTCCTGAAAGGATGACCAAAATGAGCGAATGCGATACCTGTAACAAGGAAGATTGCGCTACTTGTGCCAGTAACAAAAACAAAATAGACCCTCAAGACATAGCAATAACTAACTTTTTAAGTCATGTTAAACATAAATTCGTAGTAATGAGTGGTAAAGGAGGCGTAGGCAAAAGCACAGTATCTACTGACCTAGCCTTGCTTTTAGCCCAAAAAGGCTTCAAGGTTGGTTTATTGGATGTGGATTTACACGGTCCCAGCATTGCCGGCCTCTTAAACCTCACCGATACTCCCTTAACGGCCATTGGTGAAAAAATTATTCCTTACCATTACAATGACAACCTGGAGGTTATGACTATTCAAGGCTTAATGCCCAACAAAGATGACGCTCTTATCTGGCGTGGTCCTGTTAAAATCGGCGTTATTCGCCAATTTCTCTCAGATACTCAGTGGCCGCCTTTGGATTATTTAATCATTGACTGTCCCCCCGGTACCGGTGACGAACCTTTGACTGTCATTCAAACCATTAAAGATGTACAAGCTATTATCGTAACCACTCCTCAAAAGATTGCTTTGGATGACGTTCGCAAATCCATTAGCTTCTGTCAGATTGCCGAGGTACCTGTTGCCGGCATTATTGAAAATATGAGTGGCTTGGTATGCCCTCACTGCCACGAAGTCATCAATCTGTTTAAGACCGGTGGTGGCGAAAAACTCGCTCAGGAAAAGAATTTGCCTTTCCTTGGCAAATTACCTCTTGACCCGGCTGTAGTTGATTCTGATGATGCAGGTAATCCTCTTGCGGCTTTGGGAGATGCTACTAAAAAAGCTTTGGATGAGATTGTAACAAAATTAGTAAACATAAAATAACCACCTAAACAAAAATGCCCTTCCTCTAAGGAAGGGCATTTTTATTTATTAACTATTTCTTAGCTTGGTTAGTATTCTTGGCCGGAGTCGTGCTCTGACTTTGAGTGACGCTCTTAGCCTGTGGAGTAACAGTTTGCTTTTTAGCTTCTACCGGTCTAATAACCAGACCATTTAAAAGCACCTTGGAATCATTGTTGGTAAAGAGAAAACCAAATTCTGCATTCGGTACCTTGCTGCCATCTGCTACACAGAAAACGCGATCTGCTTTATCTAGCTTTTCCAAAGTATACAGCTTAAAGTTTTTCAGATTGCCCAGCTCAGTGTTTACTTTACCTTTTACTTCCTTAAACTTCTCTTCTGTAAAAGTCTGAGCAAAACCCTTAGACAAATAAGGAACCAGCTCTGAATACTCTCCCTTACTTGTCAACGCTGTAAAAACCTTATTGGCGATTTGTTCTTCGTCATCTAAAGCGGAACCATTGCTGGCAAAACAAGTATTAACCAAACAAACAAGCATAAAAACAACTAACAGCAATTTTTTCTTCATGCTATGCTTTACCTCTTTTAATTATTTCTTCTCTTGTTGTTGAATTTGTCTACCGCTGATATTGTGGTTAATAAGAATAGGCTTCTTGCCACTTACATCAAAAAGGAAGTTGTACAATACAACCACATTTTTTTCACCGCGGCCTGCGAAAACTACGTTGTTGGCGGGATGTGCTTTTTTGTTGGCATCTAGAAAGCTGGCTCTTTCAAAAGCAGCAAATTGAATATTGTCCACCTTGCCAAACTTATCATCTAATTCTTTCTTTACTCTGCTAATGCTGGTTGCATTTAAAGCATTTTTAGCAAAGTCAGCGGTGCAATATTGCTTTAATTCCTCAACATTGCCATTTTTGTAATAAACATCTATCACAGAAGCAGCGATCTTTTGTTCTGCATCCAGGTTGGTGCCATCACTAGCAAAGCAAATACTGGAAAAGCTCAAAACCAAAACAGTGACTAATAATAATAATTTTTTCATTTTAAAACCCCTTTTCATATATTTTGGTATTTCACAATCGCACTATTATTATAACCCATCTTCGAAGCGTTTCATAGCTTCAATTGTTCCTTCTCTACTGCCAAATGCAGTTAAACGGAAATATCCTTCGCCCATTTGACCGAACCCGGCACCCGGTGTACCGACTACAGCCAACTTCTCCAACAGATAATCGAAGAAATCCCAGCTCTTCATGCCATGGGGACACTGCATCCAAATGTAGGGTGAATAAACACCGCCAAAATATTTAATACCTTTTTTATCCAGGGTTGCCATGATGATTCTGGCATTTTCCCTATAATACTCCAACATATCGCCGCATTCTTTTTGACCTTGGTCACTAAATACAGCCTCAGCACCTCTTTGTACAATATAAGGTACGCCATTAAATTTGGTGGTTTGTCTGCGCAGCCACATTTTATTTAGTTCAAACTCTTTACCATCTGCTGCTTTTCTTTTCAGAGCATGAGGAACAACGGTATATCCACAACGAGTCCCGGTAAAACCTGCTGTCTTGGAGAAAGAGCAAAGTTCAATAGCACATTTTTTAGCATCAGGCACCACAAAAATACTCTTAGGAATATCAGGTGTGTTAACAAAAGCTTCGTACGCCGCATCATAAAGAATAACTGCATCATTCTTCATGGCATAGGCCACCCATTCTTCCAACTGAGCCTGGCTATAAACCGCTCCGGTAGGATTGTTGGGAGAGCAAAGGTAAATAACATCAGCCTTAACATCAGGATCCGGCATTGGCAAAAAGCCATTTTCCGGAGTACCGTTCATGTAAATAATCTTCCGACCCCGCATAATATTGGTATCAACATAAACGGGATAAACTGGATCAGGCACCAAAATAACATTATCATCAGAAAAAATATCAGTTATATTGCCGCAATCACTCTTAGCTCCATCGCTAACAAAAATTTCCGTACTTTCAAGCTGGACACCATGTTTAGCATAGTATTGAACCAAAGCCTTGTGCAGAAAATCATAGCCTTGCTCAGGACCATAACCACGAAAGGTTTCCTTGACGCTCATTTCTGCTACTGCCTTTTGCAACGCAGTGATAACACTGGGAGCTAGCGGCAAAGTAACATCGCCGATACCCATTTTAATAATTTTCTTTTCTGGATGTTCCTTGCTGAATTCAGCCACTTTTGCTGCAATTTGGGAAAACAAATAACTGTCTTTCAACTTGCCATAATTACCATTAACCAGTGCCATTATAAATCTCCTTTATTTTAAAATTTCATCAGGAACGTCAATCTCACCTTCAAATGAAAAGGCGGCCGGTCCCCGTAAAAAAATATGATTGTCTTGTGCGTATTTTACCTCCAGAGCACCGCCCTTGGCATGTACATTTAGATACTCACCGCGTTTACCGGCCTTGCCTAAAGCAACACAGGTATACCCTAAAGCACAAGCTCCGGTACCACAAGCCCAGGTTTCTCCGCTACCGCGTTCCCAAACTCTGAACTTAACCTCGTTAGGCCCGAGAATTTGGACAAACTCCACATTAACACGCTCCGGAAAAGCAGGATGGTGTTCAATTATCTTACCGATACCTTCTATATCGTATTTATCTACGTCATCTACAAAGGTAACAAAATGAGGATTACCCATAGAAACAGCGGTACCTCTTATCTTTGTTTGCGTGTCTAATTCCAAGTCCATATCCTGAAAAACATCCACCTTACAGGTCATAGGAACAAGTTTAGACAAAGTTATGGGCTCTCCCATATTAACTGTCGCCTTGGCAACCTTATTGTCTTCAAGGGTCATTTCAATGGTTTTTATACCAGCTAAAGTATCCAGGGTGATAGTTGTTTTATCTGTCAGCCCCTTCTCATATACATACTTGGCAATACATCTGGTACCATTACCACACATCTTGCCTTCTGAGGCATCTGCGTTAAACATCTTCATACGAAAATCTGCTTTATCAGAAGGACAGATACAAATAAGGCCGTCACTTCCAATACCAAAACGTCTATGGCTTACATATTGAGAAATTTTCTCAGGATTGGGCAGTTCTTGGTGCATGCAATCCACGTAAACATAATCATTACCGCAGCCATGCATTTTTGTAAATTTTAATTTCACCTGCTCACCTCTTTCTTTAAAGATACTAATGTATATTATATAGGAAAATGAAATAAATAGAAAGAGTAAATAAAAAGATTGCGCCGGCTTCCTTGCGAACAAGGAGCAA